>Ga0316197_10000315_pt1 | contig 34332 bp, 26 predicted proteins | sample OudBiesiAoxic_MG_FD_204939 | JGI IMG/M metagenome (GOLD analysis project Ga0316197, IMG submission 204939) | Coastal sediment microbial communities from Oude Bieten Haven, Netherlands - site A oxic | ecosystem: Environmental > Aquatic > Marine > Coastal > Sediment | place: Netherlands... | reverse complement strand
TGATCTCGATGTGGTCATCGGTAACTGGTTCGCTGGTATGAGCAAGCAACATCCACCGCCGCAATCACAGAACGAGCTCTGGATTAACGAGGGCGATCGTTTTACGGTGACACCGTTGGATGAACTCATAGGTGAGACACTCAGCACACTCCTGTCGGACTGGAGCGGAGATGGTTGGCTTGACCTGATTGTAGGCAATGACTTTGATGTACCTGATTTTTACTACCTCGGTGACGGAAAAGGAGGGTTTGAGCGCGTCGTACGAAGTGACGGTATCATTCCCCGGTCGTCACATACCACGATGAGTATCGATACCGGCGATTTTGACAATGACCTTGATCTGGATATTTTCCTGGACCAGATAACTGCCCGGGCCACGGGGCCGTCGGCACGTATGATATTCGTCCCTTTGGCTCGTTACTGTGATGACATGGTCGTGCAATCTGAGCGTGATCGGTGCAAGGCCAACGTAGTCACCCGGCGCGCCTTTTTTTATGGTACCAATCACCGGCCGGCCAATGTCCGAAAATGTGCGACGGTGCCCGACGAGAGCGACCGGCAGGCTTGTCTGGGCCTGCAAGTCATGTTGACCGCACAGCGCGATCGCGATCCCAAGATTTGTGACTCCATCCCTGCGGCTGAGTCCCGCACTTTGGCAATGTGTCGCAACTACTTCGAACCAGCGTTACCACATGATCCGGTTATGATGGAGCAGGCGATTGAGCAGCGTATGAATGAAAACGTATTGCTGGCCTGGGACGAAACCAAGAAACAGTACAAGGATGTGGCCGGGCTAACAGGTGTTGGCTACACCGGCTGGAGTTGGAACGCGCGCTTTGCCGATGTCGACAACGACGAATGGCAGGACCTGTTCGTGGTTGCCGGTACCTGGTTTCGGGCAACCCGCTCGGGCACGACGGCGAACTTCTTTTTTCACAACCAGGCGGGTAAAAGGTTCAGCGAAAGGACCGATGCCTTTGGACTACAGAACTTCATGATTGTCAGCGCCTACACCACCCTGGATTTCGACAGAGATGGCGATCTGGATTTCATCACCAACTCGATCAACGGACCGTTGTGGGTGTTGCGAAACAATTCGGGCAGCGGTAACAGCATTGTCTTTCAGTTGCACGATGAAGTCGGCAACCGTGATGGTATTGGTACCAAGTTCATTATTCACTATGGAAAGGATGCACAGCGCCACCAGGTACGTGAACTCAAAGCCAGCGGTGGGTATCTATCCTTCGATGAACCCCTGGCTCATTTCGGGCTCGGCGAGTATGACAGTGTTGAGCGTGTGGAAATACACTGGTCAACCGGCGGCGAAACTGTCATTCCGGGGCCATTCAAGGCGGGTCACAATTATTCGTTGAAACGGTCCGGGACTGATGTCCAAAAGACTGCAGAAATGAAATGAAGAGTTAAGGGCTAAAGTCGAAAAAACTGATCACCGTTCATTGATTTGTTACATAAGTAGTATCAAAACAAATGTTCTCTCTTTACAGATCCAGATCAACCGCAGCTTTTTTCTCAGTGTTGCTGTGTCTCACACTAACGAGGGCACGCGGTTCTGGCCGAGGCCCCCGGGCTTCTGGAAGGCTACAAAACACTTCATAACAACTTTCTGAACTCCAGCCCGGACAAGGATGAAATGACGGTGGTCTGGCAGTCGATTTAATGGCTTCGCAGGGCAGTGGTGGGGCAAACCTGGTTTTTATTCTGGGTATGCCCCGTTCTGGAACAACGTTGTGCGAACAGGTCTTGAGTGTTAAGTCGGGTGTTTTGGCTTGTGGTGAATTGGATGCGGTGGGTCACATTGAAAGCAGCTTTGCTCGAAGGGGCGTGAATCCTTACGTGGCTGGGAAAGAAGTTGAAAAGGCTGCAGAACTGTATCTTTCAGCCCTATCCAAAAACTATCAGAAGTTTCAACTCATAACCGATAAAGCACCAATGAACTTCGAGCGTATCGGGCTTATCCACCTGATGTTTCCAAAGGCCAGGTTTCTATATTGCACCCGGCATCCGCTTGACACGATTCTTTCATGCTTTATGCAGAACTTTCAGGCGGGTATGAAGTTCTCTCTGGATTTAGAATACATTACAAAAGTTTATATCGCTCACGTCCGAATAATGAAACATTGGATGAAGTTGCTGCCAGGGCAAATCCACATCGCTGATTACGAACAGTACATAGCAAATCAGGAAGCAGAAACCCGGAATATGGCTGAATTCCTGAACCTTGATTTTGAGGAGAGGATGTTGACGCCTCACCTGCAGGAACGGGTTGTCGTCACCGCCAGTAATTTACAGGTAAGGAAGGCCGTTTATAGCTCATCAATAGGTCGTTGGAAGAACTATCAATCCCAATTGGCCGGCGTGATTAACTTGCTTCAAAAAGAGAAGGTATTGGATGCGGAGCTAAATAGTTTGCTTTAGCTGCCTGTTCCCGGGAGCTTCAACCTATGCCCATTTGTCCTTTTGTGGAATCAGGTCAGTCAGTTCATCGATTCGAATTGCCCTGTCTTCGTCAATACTGCGGCGTGCTGCGATGCCAATCAGAACAGCCATGGCGCCATCCCGGTAATTTGATCCCTGGTGCAGATTCGGGTTAGCGATTTTGCCGCGTAAAATTTCATCCATCATGATGGGGTCACCACCCCAATGTGCCTTGCGTACGAATGGATGCTTGATCCGACTGAATTCACCAAAATTGGGTTGTGTGACAATCTCGTGATAACTAAGCTCAGCTTTGGAGTGACTCGCGTGATCCATGTCCTTTTCGTATATTTTGGATTGATCTTCCTGCACTTCCATCAACGAAGGCACACCTTCCCAGGTTTCCAGTCTGCCTTGCTTGCCATTGAAGGCCAGGCGAAAACCTTCATACGGTGAATAGGTGGTCAGTGAATAGGCGACCTGTACATTGTTGGCGTATTTGATCTGCACGGCCATTTTATCGAAGATGTCAATCTCCTTACGCCACACGCAGCCGTCACGGATATAGCCATCGTACATTTCGTTGTTTTTGTAAAGGTTCATTGCCATCTGGTCCTGGCTGATGTCCCAAAAATAAGCGCATTTATCCTTAAGCTCACAACCTGTGCAGCGAGTGCTGCGAAAGGCGTTGTTGTGGCCGTAATACTCCAAAGCGCCAAATGCGTGAACTTCCACAGGGTCAGAGCCAATCCACCAGTTCAGCAGGTCAAAATGATGGGCAGCCTTGTGCAGTAAAAGCGTACCGCTTTTTTCACGAATGCCATGCCAGCGCCTGAAATAGGATGCCCCGTGATAATTGTTCAGGTACCAGTTGAAATCAACCGAGGTCAGCTCACCAACCGACCCCTCGATGAGCAGTTCCTTTACCTTAGTGAAGACAGAACCATAGCGGTAGTTGAACCCCATGATAAGCTGCGCCGAAGAGGCCCGGGCCGCATTGACAATGTGTTGGCACTTATCCGCGGTTGTGGTCATCGGTTTTTCGGTTACTACGTTGATGCCCGCATTCAGGGCTTTTACGATAAATTCGTCGTGGGTACTGTCAACGGTGGCCACCATCACCAGGTCCGGTTTTGCCACTGCAAGCATTTCATCAAAGTTGACGAAAGTCGGGCAGTCAGGAATACCAATATAAGTTTTTGCAAAGGCCAGCCGACCGGGATTGATATCACACAGGCCGACAAACGCTACCTCTTCGGTATAATTATTCTGGATGAACTGACCCCAGAACGTTACTCCACGGATACCGGTACCCACCAGGGCCACCCGGGTTTTAGGGGTGTCTGCCAATGTAAACCCGAAAGGGGAACTCGCCAGCATGGCACCGGCGCCAAGTGCACCACTATTGCCAATGAAATTACGGCGTGTCATCTGCCGTGCTTCGCGTGCCATGGATGCTCTCCTTTCTTGCCAGGGTCTTACTCGTTGGCGGGTTTGCCGATGGTCGCCAGGATACCGCCATCAACGTAGAGTATCTGGCCGGTTACAAAATCACTTGCCTTTGAACTTAGGAATACAGCAGCTCCCTTCAGGTCATCAGGGTCACCCCATTTACCTGCGGGTGTGCGCTGGATGATGAAATCATTTAAGGGGTTGCCATCTACACGGATCGGCTCGGTCTGGCTGGTAGCAAAGTAGCCGGGGCCGATGCCATTCACATGTACATTATGCTTTGCCCACTCAGTGGCCATGTTGCGTGTCAGCATTTTCAGACCGCCCTTGGCCGCTGCGTAAGCACCAACGGAGTTGCGTCCCAGTTCAGACATCATGGAACAGATGTTTATCACCTTGCCACCACCGCGTTTGATCATGGATTTGACCACGGGTTTGGACATCACAAACACACCTGTCAGGTCGGTGCGGATCACTTCTTCAAAATCTTCCAGTGGCATATCCAGCAGCGGAACACGTTTGATGATACCGGCGTTGTTGACCAGGATATCGATCGGTCCCACTTCACGCTCGATTTTTTCCACTGCCGATTCGACTTCCGCCTCATCCGTCACATTAAAGCGGTAGCCATGAGCATGTATTCCCCTGGACTTGTACTGATCAACCGCTGCGGCAATTTTTGCATCACTGGAAAAACCATTTACTACCAAGGTAGCACCGGCTTCGCCCAGACCCATGGCCATGGCCATACCGAGTCCATGGGTTGCACCGGTAACCAGTGCAACTTTTCCGTTCAGGTCAAAAAGGTCTGAAGACATAATCAGCTATCCGGTGAGGTAAAGTCAGCCGGGTGAATTTTATCCATATCGTCGTAATCGAGGTTTTCCCCGGCCATGCCCCAGATAAAAGTGTAGTTGGATGTACCGGCACCAGAGTGAATGGACCAGGTGGGTGAGATGACCGCCTGGTTATTTGCCATCCAGATGTGACGGGTTTCTTCCTGTGTGCCCATGAAGTGACACACGGCCTGGTCTTCGGGTACTTCGAAATAAAAATAGGCTTCCATGCGGCGACTATGGGTGTGGGCCGGCATGGTGTTCCAGACACTTCCGGGTTTCAGTTCTGTCATACCCATCTGTAATTGGCAGCTTTCAACCAGGCCGTGAACAATCAATTTATTGATCACACGGTGGTTGGATGTCTCCAGTGAACCCAGTTCTACTTTGACAGCATCAGCCAAACCCACTTTCTTGTTCGGGTAGCTGTGATGGGCCGTTGCCGAGTTCAGGTAGAACTTGGCCGGGTTGACCGCATCCACACTTTCAAAAACCACATCCTTCGCTCCGGCACCCACATAAAGCGCTTCTTTGTAGGCGATCTCATAGGACTCACCATCTACCGTGATTCTGCCGGCTCCGCCGACATTGATGGCACCCAGTTCTCGTCTGTCCAGAAAATGAGCGGCCTTTAAGGCGTCTATGGTGTCAAGTTTTAATGGTCCGTCTGCAGGGCAGGCACCACCAACGATGAATCGATCAATTTGCGTGTAAACCAGGTTGATTTCGCCGGCCTTGAACAGACCACCAACATGGAAGTTTTCCCGCAACATGGCAGTGTTATACATTTCACAATCATCAGGGTGTACCGCGTAGCGTTCAGTGTAGTTAACAGTCATTTCTCTATTCCATTCAGTTCATTAATTCAGATATTTGTAAACCCGCCATAATAGCAGGAGCGAGACCTTTAGGGTCGTTCGCGACCACCTGTTCGCTCATGTAGTAACGATAACTACCATCCCGCCCGAAACCCAGACCTGCTACCTGGCAAATGTTGGTAACGTGAAACGTTCCGTCGGCATAAACGGTAACAAATTCCTTGACCAGACCGGCATATGCTTTTTGAGCAGCCTCTGCGTATGTTTCGGGCAGGTAGCCCTTGTTGATCGCTTTTGCGAGAAAGTAGGTGAACATGGAAGAGCCCGAGGCCTCAAGGTAGTTACCCGGCTCGCCTGGTTTATCCATGATCTGGTACCACACACCCGTAGCGTCCTGTGTTTGAATCAGGCTGTCAGCAAGCTCCGGAATGATGGCGAGCAGCGGTGCACGAATTTCTGCATTGTCCGTTGGTATCACATCCAGAATATCCACCAGTGCCATCGCATACCAGCCCAAACCCCGGGCCCAGACATATTTCGAGCGCCCGGTTTCAGGGTCTGCCCAAATTTGCTCTTTGGCCTCGTCCCATGCGTGGTAATACAGACCGGTATCCGGGTCACGCAAGTGTGACCGAGCGATGGAAAATTCGTGCGCGGCCTCTTCTATTTTGTGATCATCGCCTTCCATAACACCTACGCCGGCCCAAAAGGGCATGCCCATGTAGACACCATCCAGCCACAACTGCCATGGATAGCGCTGCTTGTGCCAGAACGCCCCTTCCGATGTGCGGGGATGGTCTACCAGTTGCGCTGCCAGGGTATCAATGGCAGCGCGGTATTGAGAATCACCACTTTTGGCATAAAGACGCTGCAACATCTTTCCTGAGTTGATGTGATCGATATTGAATTTTTCAGGTTCATAAGTATGGATAAGCCCGTTCTCACCCAGGTAGCTGTCCATTGTTCGTGCCGCATAATCGGCAAAGACGGTATTTCCTGTGGCCGCTGATACGTCGTCCATTGATTGCATCAACAGACCAGTGGTATAGGTCCACTTACTGGCGTTTTGATTGACTGCATCCCAGCCACCGTAAGAGAGACTGTCGCCTCGCCATTCCATTTCCGAGTTTGCCAGGCCGATTGAAATGTCGACCGGTGAAAGATCACTCAGTTTACCGGACGCTTCCGTTTTCAGGCGTACACGTGGCGGCAAGGTACGGCGCTCCTGCTCTGCCAATAGAAAGGCTTCCAGTTCATCCCGTGTTTGTACACCACCTTGTTCGCCTGACCATAATGCGCCAAAGGCGTAGGAAAGATTTTTGCCGCGTGGTTTCATCACCAGCACATAACTGTTTTCATCCTGCGTCTGTTCGATCAGATCCTTCTTTCTGAACATTACCACCATGCCAAGATTGTCTTCAAACAGGGTCTGTTGTCCAAAACTCGCCATATAGCTCCAGGCCTCACCGGTGATATCGAGATCACCCATCATCAACTCTGTTCCGGGATGGGCGACGAGACCGATGGCCAGGTTTTCCAGTGGCTCAGAGGTTGCCAGTTTAACGTCGACCATCGGACTGCCCGCCTGCATGAACAATGAGGCTTTCATGTCCACGACTGCTGTACCGGTGCTCCAGCCTTTATAGTCAATGTCGAGGGATGCGTGGATCGGGCCGTCAGACGTGATAGTGGCAGAGCGTTCTGAGACATCAGAGACTAGTATGACTTTCGTACCATCCCAAAAACCGTAACCACCCATACCCAGGCTGGTGCCCACTTTCAGGATATCTGCACCCCAGTCAGACATTTCGTGATAGCTGTCATAGCCATCCTGACCCACATTCTGCAGTGCGAGACCCGGTGTCTGCTTACCAAAAATATCAAAGCCATTACGCCAGTCAAGATAGATGCGGTAACCGACCTTATCGCTTTCGATACCTGGCCCTTCGTAACGGATGTACTCACTGTGATCGGTGTACTGGGGCGGGTTAGTCACATGGTCGACGTTTTTGAATGTCCCGCCGACGTAGACCTTGTCCTGCCACTCACCGCCTTCTTTAATAGACACTTCTGCGTGGGCGCGTGAGGCTATCTCAACTTCGGCCATCTGTCTGTTTATGACATAGCTGTGAGTCGCTGCAGGTTCAAGTTGAGTCAGGAATACCAAGCTGTCGGGATTGTTGTCACCATCATCATCCACTAACTGTGAAGGCTGTGCAGTATCGCCTTCCCAGACCTGTAGTGGACCACCGGTTACACCCAGTTCGTTCAATGAAAACCTGACCAATGTGTCCGGCCGTGCAAATACAGAGGGGCTGGATAACTCCAGTGAAGCAATTGCAGCCGGTTGTACTACTGTCAGCGGTACAGGAGCGACTGCTGCGGGTGTTACCTCAGCCTTGTCAGTTGCATTGTCGCAACCCAGTAAAACGAAAGGCAGTGCAAAAAGAAAACGTGCTGTCTTCATAAAATTTCCTCAGTCCATCAAGCCAAAGGTGCGCGGCAACCACTCGGAGATTCCAGGTATGTAGGCGACCGCCAGCAGGGCCAGAAACATGGCGACGTACATGGGCATCAGCGGGCGTACGATTTCTGCCACGCGCGTTTTCCCAACGGCACATGCAACAAAAAGAACACTGCCCACCGGTGGGGTACAGAGTCCAATCGACAGGTTTAGCACCATCATGATGCCAAAGTGCAACGGGGTCATACCCAGCGCAACCGCAACTGGCAAGAAAATTGGCGTGAAAATCAATACGGCCGGTGTCATATCCAGAAAAGCGCCTACCAGCAATAATATGAGATTGATAATCAGCAAAATGACTATCGGGTTGTCACTGAGAGCCAGCAGTGTCTGGGCTGCAATTGTGGGTATGTTTTCAAAAGCCAGGATCCACGACATCGCCATGGAAGTTGCCACCAGCAGCATGACTATGGCGGTGGTACGGGTGGCTTTGAGTAGAATTTGACCCAGCTCTGCGAGCTTGACCTCCCGATAGATAAAAACCGATAGCCCCAATGCATACAGTACCGCAATAGCACCTGCTTCCGTGGCGGTGAAAATGCCCGCCAGAATACCGCCAATCACCAACACGATCAGGAACAGGCTTGGCAGGGCCGCGATGGTTTTTTCCATTAAAACAGAAAACTTCACACGCTCGCCGGCAGGGAAATTATACTTTCGAGCATACACTGCACTGACCATCATCAGGCCCAATGCCACGAGCATACCGGGAAGATAGCCACCCACAAACAGGGCTGAAATCGACACGCCGCCGCTTGCGACTGCATAAACAATCAGGATGTTGCTGGGTGGAATCAGCAAGCCCGTGGTGGAGGCCGCCGCCGTTAGTGCTGCATTAAACTCCTTTGGATAACCATCCTCCTCCATCGTTGGCATCATAAAGCTGCCAATGGCTGATGTAGCAGCAACTGCAGAACCGGAAATGGCGCCGAACAGCGTGCAGGAAATCACGTTAACAAAGGCGAGTCCACCCGGCAGCATTCCCACGACAGCCTTGGCAAAATCAATCAGGCGGTGCGCAATACCACCTTGCCCCATCAACTGACCAGATAGTATGAAAAGTGGAATCGCGAGCAGGGCAAAACTGTCCAGACCGCCGGCCATACGCTGTGCCACCGTGGTGAGGGCCGGCAGTAAATCAACTGAAACCAGCATTGTGGCCACGGTTGCAATACCAATCGAAAAAGCGATGGGCACGCCCAATGCCAACAAGCCCACGAAAAAGACTAACAGTACCGCGATGGTCATACGTTTGCCTCCGTCTTGTTCTGCATGAGTGAGGCGATGGAGTAGTAGACGATCAAGACCCCGCTAAGTGGCAGAACGGAATAGACCCAAGCCATGGGTATTCCAAGAGCCGCCGTTGTTTGTTCCAGTTCCCAGGTAAGTTGTACCAATGACCCGCCGCCAACCACCAGGACGCCTAGTGCAAATAACCCACAGCTAATGTCAGTGATGATGTCCAGGCGCCTTTTGCCAACAGCGCCGACCTTTTGATGCAACAGATCAAGACCCAGGTGGGCTTTTTCGCGGTAGGCGTAAACCCCACCGAGCAGGCCTACCCAGATCAGAAGCATGCGTGCGACTTCCTCGGTCCATTGGCTGGGGTCACCTAATGCATATCGGGATACAACCTGCCATGTAACAACGATGACCATTAAAGCCATGCATGCAGTCACTAAAACCTTAAGTAATTTATCCAGTAATCTGATCATATTGTTCTCTACCGGGGTCCTTTATTGTGCCGCAATGGCGTCGAGCATGTCGCCAATTGCAGTACCCTTATATTTCGCTTTCATATCCGCGACGGCCGCTATAAAAGGGGCCTTGTCCGGACGGATAATTTCGACGCCGCTGGCTTCAATCGCTTCCAGGGCCTCGTTGCTGGCGGTTTCCCAGAGTTGTCCCTGGTAGATGACGCTGTCATCTACGGCCTGCTGCAACCAGAGTTGTTGTTCAGGGCTCAGTCCGTTCCATATGTGCAGACTCATCAACAGGATGTCGGGTACGGAGGTGTGTTCATCCAAAATGTAGTACTTACATACCTCGTACTGGCGCGACAGGTAAAGGCTTGGCGGATTATTTTCTGCCCCGTCTACCACGCCCTGCTGCAGCGCTGTATAAAGTTCGCCCCATGAGATTGGCGTAGCTGCACCGCCCATAGCCGCGATCATTTGTACGGAAGTCTCGCTTTTTTGCACGCGAATTTTCAACCCCTTCAGGTCTGCAGGGCTATGGATGGCTTTGTCGGTGGTGTAAAAACTACGACTGCCCGCATCGTAATAACCCATGCCACGCAGACGTACTTTTTCAGGGGCCAGCAACAGTGACTTGCCAATATCTGATGCCAGCACCCTGTCATAATGCGCCTTGTCCCGAAACACGTAAGGCAGACTGAAGACTTTCATTTCGGGGACAAAGCTTTCCAACGGACTGGAGGAAACCTTGGTCATGGCAAGGCTGCCGATTTGCAGCAACTCAACCAGTTCCCGCTCGGAACCGAGTTGGCCGCTGGGGTAAATTTCGATTTGCATCTTGCCATTCGAGTAGTAATGCAGGCGCTCTGCCATGTGCACCATCCCCTTATGAACCGCGTGGCCGGTGTCGAGAGCATGCCCCAGCTTTAATGTTGTGACATCACCTTGCGGACCGCAAGAAGCCAGCAAAAGGGCCAGTGGGATCCACAACATCTGAAAACCGAGCTTCAATTTATTTCTCATTTATATTGCTCCAGGCTCCGTTTACCCGAATGTACATTACATCTGCTTCGGCAACCACGATAGAATGATAGTAGACTTCTCATGCCACCGGTAGCAATTTTTGCACATACCGACAAATTTCCAGTGGATTATCAAGCAATGAATCGCACAATCCAGGTGACAATCGGCGGTAAAGATTTTTATTTTGAATAAAAAAAATCCCAACCGGTCAGACCGGTTGGGATTAGTAAGCTTCTAAATGCAGGGTTTAGAAGTTATAGCGCGCACCCAGGAAGTATTGCCGACCTGTAGTATTGTACTCACGTACCAGGTTCAAAGTACCGTCACCCGTGGTAAACAGACGTTCGGCCTCATCCGAAAGATTAATGCCTTCGAAGGTGAGTGACCATTGCTCATTGATGTGGAAAAAGGCACTCATATCCCAATGAGTCGGGCCTGTTGTGCCGTGAGCGATATTACCGTTACTGCCGGTGTTGTCAGTGACGTAATCGTCACGGTTATTAACAGCTACACGCACGCCCCACCGGTCAACCTCGTAGTAAAGTGTCGCATTCCAAGAGTGCTGGGACAGACCTTCCAATGGAACTGTTACGGTCTCGCCACTACGTATTACCTCTGTTGTTGCATCTACCCAGGAGTAGTTACCGATAAAGCCAAAGTTGCCCCAGAAGCCGGGCAGGGATGTGAAAGCTTGCTGATAAGCTATTTCCCAGCCATCCATCTTTGTTCCGTCAGTATTGGCGGACGTGCTGTATGTCCAGATCAAACTTGGATCAAGGAGTTCGGGTTGATCCGGGTAAACCGACGCGACTGCAGGATAGTCAACGAGACGCAGAGGCTCTTCTGTGGAAGGTGAAGAAATGAAACTCTTGATGTCTTTATGAAAGTAAGCAACTGAAAGAACCGCTTGCTCCGCAAAGTACCATTCGGCAGACAGGTCAATATTGTCAGAGCGCAGCGGATCCAGTTGCGAGTTGCCACCACTAACGGTGAAGTTTACATCAGAGTACGCCTTGCTAGGCACCAGGCTGGAAAGGCTGGCTCGCGTTAGCGTGCGGCTTGCTCCGAAGCGAAGAACTACATCTTCAGTGGCATCAAATGCAATGTTCAATGAAGGCAACCAGTTGTTATAGTCGTTCTTCTCTTTGTTTTGAATAGTGGGGGTCAGCCAACCTGTAGATGTTGTCTTGGTGTCCACATACCGAACGCCGGCATTCAATCGGAAACCGAAGCCGCCCAATTCAGTACTAAGGTTGTAGTCAACATAACCGCCCGTGGTTTTTTCCTCGACGTCCCAGGTCGCAACACCCCGGCCCTGCGCCAAAGTCCAGTCGCCTACACCATAGGCTGCACGGGATTTTTTGAAGTCCAATACCCAGAAGTCCAGTTCCGTATCACTGCCGTATCCGCCGATATCAGAATAATTGACTACCTTGCCAAGGCCAGCGATATCTGTTTGATCAACGCACGAACCACAGTCGTACTGCTTGCTTTCAACTTCACGTTTGTTGTAAATACCACCAAAGTTAAAGCTGTTCTCATCATTCAGGTGCCACACCAGGTCCAGTCGCGCAGTGTCATTGGTACGATCCACACCGTATTGGCGGATTCTGTCATTGCTCATGATGAAGAAGTTATTGGGGTCGGTGACATCAATGTCGTAGTCAATGGCTGCCACATTTGAATCGCCCGTGAAATCATACGAAAAGTTGGTTGGATCGGGTGTTTCGATGTTTACGCGGAAATAATCTTCGGTAAACTTTGATGTGGCGCGACCGATCATGCCGGTCATGACTAAGTCGTCATTGATATCGTATTTGAAGTCACCTGTGACCTGATTAAATTTCGTTGTGTCATCTTGCTGCCGACTCTCTGTGCGCAACCCAACACCATCAAAATTACCAGCCTCAACATAGTCTCCATTTGAATCCAGAGTGACGGAATTTGGTGTGATTGCAGGATAACCCCAGGAACCACTGCGACGGAACTCTGCAAAAGAGTTGTAGGCATCAACGGTTGCATCAAACTTGGAGTAAACCCAGTTCACGCCAAATTCAAGGTCGTCATTTGGAGCCCACTGCAGTGCAGCACTGGCGCCAAAGCGATTCTGGTCATGATGAAAATAATCCTGACGTGGGAGTCGTGGGTACCAGAGTGAATTCAACTCTTCGTCACTAAGCGGTGTGTTGTTACCCCCAAAAGGCCGGTCGGGTACCGCCCAGCGTACGGTGCCAAAACCATCCTGGTATGTCGTACGTTCTGTATATGAGGCCGTAGCGAGAAACCCGAATGTTTCAGCTTCATTGGTATTGCTCACAAATGCTGTAAACCTTGGATCAACTTTATCAGACAGGTCGTTATAACCGATTTGACCGAACACCGACCCATGTAAACCGGGGTTGTCCAGCGGACGCGCAGTATACAATTCAACGGTACCAGCGATTCCGCCTTCTTCAATGGAGGCAGTAGGCGATTTATTAATATCAATACGGTTGAAAAGCTCGGCGGAAAAGACGTTAAAGTCAAAAGAGCGACCCCGGTTGACACCGCCGGAACTATCCAGGCCACCCGCGGAAGCAGGTACTTCCATACCGTTCAAAGTAACACGTGTAAATTGTGCGCCCAATCCGCGAAGTGTTACCTGGCGACCTTCGCCACCCTCGCGGACAATAGATACACCAGGCACACGCTGGATGGCTTCCGCCAGGTTAAGGTCGGGCATTTTACCCATGTCCTCGGCCACGATGCTGTCGCGAGAGTTCACAGCATCACGCTTTAAGGCTACGGCTTGCAGCAGGCTGGAACGGAAACCAGTGACAATGATTTCTTCAAGTACCATCTCCTCGTCATCCGCTTCGGCGTAGGCCTCACCTTGTGTGTTTACATCGTCCTGAGCCATTGCGGGAAGAGCGGCAGATATGGCAATTGCCAGGGTGCTAATTGATAGGCCTGATAGTAGGCGTGTTAATAAAGTTGACTGATGTTGCATCTTGCTTCTCCTGTTCATGTTTCTACATGATTGCCAGTTTGAAATTGCTCGTCTTAACCGTATCCATCTTCCGCCATAAAAGCGTGCGGTTGCCCCAAAAGATTTCAATTTTGAATCCAGTTGCCACACATGATTTACAAATCTGACACAAAATGCAACAGATTTGTGCCATCGGTGGCAAAATAATTTATTTTTCGTTAAATGTGGGCGAAAATATGTTGAGGTTGGTGCTAGAATCTGTGACATGCATACTTGGTAAAGGGTTTTCCGGGCGCGCTGGTCAGGAGGTAAAAATCACGGCTCTTTTGTATTTTTCTAATGTGAGTCAGGAAAAAATGTATGGTGTGTTCGAATATTGCAATGCAAACTGTCTAACGGTGGCAAATAGAAAACCAGGAAAACTGTAGTTCAGTGAAAGTAAATGTCATCTTGATTGTGATCGTCGACCTGGCCACGGCTGCTTTGATGTCCAGTGCCCGATATAGCATCTATGATGATGCGGCGGTACTCTCTATCATTTGTATTTTGGTCATTACATTGGGATGTTGGAGAAAAAAAACGCCTGAATGCCGTAATCGTTTGGTAGGACAGGCGGTCTATGGTATAGGCTATTGACTGGGTTATGATCGAAGTGGTCGGTTTGCAACTTTGATCTTACCGTTTATGAAATTGTATTTTCATAGGAAAGCAGGACCGGCATGAACAGCAAGAAGATAACCATCAACGACGTTGCCAGATTGTCGGGCGTATCCAAGCGGACCATTTCGCGGGTCATTAATAACTCTACCAAGGTGGGTGAGGCTACCCGCGAAAGAATTCAGAAAATAATTGATGAGTTGAAGTACAGTCCCAATCCGCAGGCCCGGGGCCTTGCAGCGAGGCGCTCCTACTTGCTTGGCTTGATCTATGACAACCCCGATGCGCTATACATCAATGACGTGCAGCGTGGTGTACTGAGTGTGTGCCGTGAATTTGGCTATGAACTTGTTGTCCATCCATGCGATATGAAGGAAGACAGCCTGATCAACGAGGCGGTCGGCTTTGCCAATCGCTCCAAACTGGATGGTGTGATTATTTTGCCACCAATTTCTGAGAACAACGATCTTGCCGGCGCACTTGGAAAGGCTGGTGTAAATTATGTACGTCTTGCTTCCATTGCATTGGACTCAGCCGATCATGTTGTTATTTCCAATGAGCGCTCTGCCGCGGCTGCAATGGCGGAGTACCTTGTGGGGTTGGGACACACGCGTATTGGTTACATTGCTGGCCCGAAAGGTATGAAGTCCACTCGCGAACGTCTCGAGGGATTTTGTGAAGCATTGGAGAAACACGGATGTAAACCTGCTAAAGAGATGCTGGCGCGCGGTGCATATACTTTTGAATCAGGCATAGAATGTACCCGCACTCTTATGGCGAACCCGGTACCACCGACAGCCATTTTTGCAAGTAATGATGAAATGGCCGTTGGTGTCATCAACGCGGCCCAGGATATGGGCTTGAATGTACCAGGAGACTTGTCGGTTGCAGGTTTTGACGACAGCATACTGGCATCAAGGATCATGCCGTCACTTACCACCATCCGTCGTCCTGTACGGGAGATGGCGCGCTTGGCGACCTCCAAGCTCATTGCGACGATCGATGGCCGCCAGGACGACGCACATACCGGGAACATGCTGGTGCCCGCATTGGTAACACGAAATTCGACCCGCTCCATATTTTAATGCTCTTTATGCTCTGTTATGGTTTTCAATTGCCACCGGTAGCAATAAGCACTATCCTACTAACCTGAATTGTTAATCAGAGCCTTTGCAATTAAGCTCTAACGGGATATTGCTATGTCTGTCTTATTGCGTCGTGATGTACTGAAACTTATGGCAGGTGCCGCTTTGGCACCGGTGATGTTGACAACCGGATGTCGTCGTCAAGCTGACCCGTGGGATATGGAAACACTGATTCGAGCGCGAATTAAACTGCCGGTCATACCTGGTCGCGATTTTGTTATTACGGATTTTGGTGCAGTGGGTAATGGTCAGGCGGATTGCACCGGCGCGATTGCCAGTGCCATCGCTGCTGCAAGTGCCTCTGGCGGAGGACGGGTCATCGTTCCACCAGGTGTCTTCATGACCGGTCCTGTACACCTTGAAGATCGCATTAACCTGCACATAGAAAAAGACGCGACCTTGTCCTTCATCCCTGAACCGGAGCGTTACCTTCCCGAGGTTTTTACACGGTGGGAGGGGCTGGAGTTCATGGGACTGTCACCCCTTATCTATGCTTTTGGCAAAACGGACGTGGCGATAACCGGCGCTGGCACGCTGAATGGCGGTGCTGATGACACGCATTGGTGGCCGTGGAAAGGCAAATGGAAGGGAAGGTTTGAGGATGCCGAATTCACCCAGCAGGAAGCACGTGACCAACTTCTGGCTGATGCAGAAGCCGGCGTACCGCCTGAGGACCGTCACTACGCAGATGGTGCCTATTTAAGACCACCTTTCATCCAGACATACAACTGCCGGAATGTACTGATTGAGGGTGTGACTATTACCCAATCACCGTTTTGGTTAATCAATCCGGTTCTTTCTACAAGCGTTACGGTTCACGGTGTTACCTGTAACAGTTTTGGACCCAATAATGACGGTTGTGATCCCGAGTCATGTAAAGACGTACTGATTGAAAATTGTATTTTTGATACCGGCGACGACTGTATCGCCATCAAGTCAGGACGCAATGCGGATGGCCGGCGTGTGGGGGTTGCATCGGAAAATATCATTGTCTCCAACTGTGAAATGAAAGCGGGGCATGGTGGAGTCGTCATGGGTAGTGAGTTATCAGGCGGCATTAAGAACATTTTTGCAGAGAACTGCAGAATGAGCAGCCCGGACCTGGAACGTGGGATTCGCATCAAGACTAACGCCATGCGTGGCGGCGGGGTAGAGAACCTGAATGTCCGAAACATTGAAGTGGGTACCGTGCGCGATCTTTTCGTCATAAATTACTATTATGAAGAGGGTGAAAACGGCCCCTTCATGCCGATAGTTCGTAATATCAATTTTCATGACATACACTGTAAAAACGCTGAGCGCGTAATGGATATTCGCGGTTTTAAAAATGCGCTAATCCGTGATATTAATCTTGTCAATATCACTGTCGACAAAGCCACAAAACCTTCCCGTGTTTCCAATGTTGAAGCTTTGAATTTTAATAATGTCACTGTAAATGGCAGCCCGGTTACCCAGTTGGTTGATTTACCACTGGAGGTCTCTTCATGAGGGCTTGTGCACCTGTGGCAGGGGTTGGGTATCGCGACATTGCCGGTCAATTGGCGAGCGTTACCATGTAAAAACTGCGTAATAGTGAGATAAATCCAATGACTACCAATCTTCTTGATCCCAACCGACTATTTCCCGCAGAACCTTCCGCGCGAGAGATTACCCGTGGTCTTTATGATGGCATCAAAGATCTGCCGATCATCAGCCCTCATGGCCATACTGATCCGAGTTGGTTCTCCGGGAATAAATGTTTCACCGATGCCACCAGCCTGCTTCTGATACCGGATCACTACCTGTTTCGTATGTTGTATTCCCAGGGCATCACAATGGAAAGCCTGGGTATACCGCGTGATGATGGCGGTTGGGTCGAGACCGATATGCGCAAGATCTGGCATGTGCTGGCAGCCAATTATCATCTGTACCGCGGTACGCCGTCATCCATCTGGATGGACCATGTATTCTACGAGGTGTTCGGACTGACGGAGCGCTTCTCAACCACCAGCGCAGATTTCTTTTATGATCGTATAACGGCAGATTTACAGACCGATGCCTATCGTCCCCGCGCCCTGCTGGACCGCTTTAACATCGAACTGATAGCCACTACCGAAGGTGCGGTGGATGAATTGCCTCATCACCGGGCGCTCGCCGGCACACCCTGGGCCAGACGAGTGATTACGACATTCCGTCCTGACGATGCCGCTGATCCTGAACGGGAAGATTTCAAGGACAATGTATTCCGCATGGGTGAGATGACCGGAGAAGACGCCGGTCACTGGGAAGGCTACCTGGCTGCTCTGCGGGCTCGTCGTGCAACCTTTCGTGAGTTGGGTGCCACGGCCACGGATCATGGTCACCCTACCGCTGCAACTGCAGACTTGAGCAGGGCGGAGTGCATGGCTCTCTTTTCACGTTGTCTTGCAGGAAATGCATCGGCTGCTGACGCAGAATTATTCCGCGCACAGATACTGACCGAGATGGCGGGTATGAGTCTCGAAGACGGTATGGTCATGCAGATTCATCCTGGCGCGCGCCGCAATATCAACGCACAGGTGTTCACCAAATTCGGCCGCGACAAGGGCGCCGATGTTCCCTCCGCCACCAACTACCTGGACGGGCTACAGCCTCTGCTGAACAAATATGGCAACGAACCAGCCCTGAAAATCATTCTTTTTACATTGGATGAGACCACCTATTCACGCGAGCTGGCGCCGCTGGCAGGTCACTACCCCTGTCTGAAACTGGGCCCGCCCTGGTGGTTCCACGACAGCCCCGAAGGCATGCTGCGTATCCGCCAGCAAACCACGGAGACAGCCGGGTTCTATAATACGGTCGGTTTCAACGACGACACCCGAGCCTTCCTTTCGATACCTGCACGTCACGATGTGGCCCGTCGTATGGATTGCCGGTTCCTCGCCACGCTGGTGGCTGAAGGGCGGCTGCGTCTTTCGGAAGCTGAAGAGTTATCGCATGATTTGACTTACAACCTGGCCAAGCGGGGATACAATCTTTGATAATCCGGGTAGGGTCAGAGGCAAGGCGCTTACTCAAAGCCGTCAGAAAAAATACCCGGCGAGTCTGGCGGGTCCATGTCAGGATCAATAACCGTTACCCGATAGGAGTATGTCGACTGGCCTGCGTTACTAATGCCAGATACCACAATATCGAACACGCGGTCAGCTTGCCCTGCTGAGAAAACCAGGCCCGAAGGTTCCCACACCAGCGTATTGTCCCCATAGCCATTTGTACTGCTTGAGACGATGTTTAACACAACCGGACTGCCACTCTCTTGCATGCTTACACTTGCCGAACTGAAGTTCGCACCGGGCGCACTATTGAGAGAAAAGGACCAGCGCGGATACACCAGCCGATAAGGAACAAAGCCCCTGGGTGGCCAGGCAACAACATCAGCCGGAGGGCGAGAGGTGGTACCGGCAAATACCCATAATGCATTGGCGTCACGTGTCGAGCCACCAACAGAACCGATCCCAAAGCTCGCACGTGGTGGGTGCAGTATCCAGCGCCTGTGCCCCACAGCGCTATTGCCCCCGCCAGGGTCCTTGATGTACAAGTCAATCGCACGGGGTCCGGCAGCCCCAAGCGCGAGATTGGAGCTTCCGGCAGCCGAATCACCCGCTGACGTGTAACACTGCCAGTCTGGTGTTGGATAGTGGTTAAGCCTGTTATGAACAGACATCATCAAGGCCGCTTCCTGTGACGAAGCATTTTTTGCCGTATCGTTGACCACTGTTGGTAGTTCGACCATCGCACGATAAAAATTGATCAGGTCAAAACTTGCGTCGATATAAGCCTGGGAGGTACTGCCCGCATCGCAGGTCGCAGGATTGCCCGTCCAGTTCATGGATACAGAAAAAACGGGTAGATAGACATTTTCATAAAAATTGACCACGGAACTCCGGACAGTGGGCGATACCGTGAATCCATTAACGTCCGCAGCTGAAGCGGATCGCTGAGTTGAGGTGATGACATCCTGCTCATGCAGCCGTCTATCCAAATCGCGGGGTGGGGTGCCGAGCGACACCCGGGTCACCAAACTCGCATCATCTATCAACTGCGCATTGCAGTTCGATGAATACCAGCAAGCCATGAGCGAGCAGGCAAGTGCAGTCTTTAATAAAGCAGCATTCATTTTATTTCATCCGTGAAATTGTCATGAAATTCGGCCATATATTAACAAGTTTCTATCAATGCCTGCCAATGGATCGTCAATCGGGATGGTTGGATTTTTAGGGTCAGAGTCAAGTTCCAGAGCAGCGACACTTAGTCTGGCACTTGACTCTGACCCATGGTTCTCCTGGTTTTCCGGTACCCAGGTTGCACTAATCCCGCTTTCACCTATTATTAAATGAATCACTCAACAAAAATTTTTCGCGGAGATTACTTTATGAAACGAAGGGAATTTTGCAGAACTTCATTGACTGCGGGCGTGGCAGCCGCTTATCCGTTCATGATCAATGCCGCATTCGCGCAAAGCAATATTGCCGCTGTTTCGCTGGATGGTGCTGCGATCGAACTCGAACCGGCCGCCGTTAAATCGCTCGCGGGGCGAATGGAAGGTACCTTGCTGATGCAGGGCGATATGCAATACGACACTTCGCGAAAGATCTGGAACGGCATGTGGGATAAACACCCCGCGCTGATCGCCCGTTGCGCCAGTGTCGAAGACGTTCAGCACTCTGTGATTTTTGCTGCAGAGCAGAATCTCCTGGTATCGGTCAGGGGAGGCGGGCACAGCTGGCCAGGCAAGTCAGTCTGTGACGGAGGCTTGATGATCGACCTGGCCGATATGCATACGGTGACGGCCGACCCGGTCAAGCGGCGCGCGTATGCACAGGGCGGCGCACTGCTGAATGGACTGGACATGGCTGCATTGCAGCACGGCCTGGTCACCACCGCTGGCGTGGTATCACACACAGGGGTGGGCGGATTCACATTGGGTGGTGGATTTGGCCGCTTAAACCGTAAATACGGGCTCGCTATCGATAACCTGGTATCGGTTCAGATGGTAACCGCAGACGGTCAGATACGGACCGTTAATGCCGAGCAGCACCCTGATCTTTTCTGGGCTGTACGTGGTGGCGGTGGCAATTTTGGTGTTGTAACCCGGTTTGAGTTCCAGCTACACCCCTTCGACCGCAACGTACTATCGGGCACGATTGTCTGGCCCATTGAGCAGGCTCGCGAGGTACTCAATTTCTATACCGGCTGGTATGCCGGCCTTTCAGATGACCTGTATGTTGGCCCGGCCATGATGACCATGCCCGAAGTCGGTTCGGTGCTTGCCATGGAAGTCGTGTATGCGGGTGATCCGGCCGCCGGTGAAAAAGAACTGGCACCCTTGCGCGCAATCGGAACACCAATCGAAGACGGCATAAAGGTGCAGGACTACATGATCATGCAGACACAGGAAGACGCCATGCTTGCACACGGTGTCCGGTCCTACGCCAAGAACGGGATGGCAAAGGAAATAACACCGGCATTGGTGGACGCGATGATCGAATCCTTTGTCGCGAATCCAAACCTGATGTTCTTTACCCATACATCCGGTGGCGCCGTCGGCCGTGTGCCAGAAATGGCAACGGCGTTTCCACACCGCAATGCTGAAACAATGATCGCGGTGGCTGGTGTTTGGATGGACCCAGCCATGGATGACGAGCTGATTTCAACCGCACGCCAGTGGTTCAAGCAGCTGGAACCGTTTACCGGCGGCTACTACTCGAATATCGATTTTGATGAGGCCGGTTCCGGCGGCAAGAACTTCGGTCCAGCCTATCAACGGCTGTCGGAAATCAAGGGTAAATACGACCCGGACAACATGTTCCGGCTCAATCGGAATATCCTGCCGGCCAGTTGACCATTGCGACAATCTAAATGGTTATGGTTATGGTTATGGAGATGGATGAGGTCAGAGTAGTGTGTTCATTTTCTTCTTAATGACACACTAGCGATTCCCACCATCAATAAAAACAGGGCAACCAGGCCCCAGGGGTGAAGCACAGGAATAGCCGGGTACCCGGAGAGCATGTCTCCATTGCCGGCAGCCAGATCATCACAGCTGTCCTGGTTGGCCGCCACTACAAATGATGCAACGTTCTTTAGTTTCTGCTGAGTATCGGCATTCACATCAATTTCGGGAATGTAGGGAAGATCATCAGCGAGTTGCCATGTGAACAATTCATAAAAAACATAAGCGCTTAGTAAAGCACCGCTAAGGTTTGAGTGATTACCGTCATCTGCATATAAATCGAGCCCCGGATACCTTGCAATGGATTCTTCCCACGCCAGGCCTATCGGGGCAACACACGCCGACTCGCGAGAGGAAATACCCAGGTGCAAATTATGAATGAAAATACCTTCCTCGGTGTTTCCCTCACGAGGCCACTCGGGGAATAAAATGGGTCGCGCATTCTGTTCTTTGACCAGCTTTATCCATACTTCCGCTGCGTCGGTCGGATAGTTATTGAGCCCGGAACCCGAATATTTCTGGCCCTGTAAAATGACATGCGTCCAAGCGCGACTATTGAGCATTTGTTCCGTTACATCATCATCCAGTCGGTCAGACAAAAAACGAAGGCCCGGAGCCGCAGCAGCATTTGCGGTTTTGCCCGGTAAACCAGTCTTGATCAGCGTCGTCACAAGTTCGGGCAACCCACTCACACGGCTGTGACTATTGCCGATAAACAGCAGTTCATAAGCTTCTGGTATACCGGAAGCATCACTTTCCAGCGCACTCGAGATATTGCCTGAAAACAGCATCAAAACCGGCGTCAGGGTCAGAAAGGCTTTATTGACTATTGTCATATCAGTATCTTAGAGCAAAAAAGGAGCGTGGCGAAATAGAAGTCTGGGCTCTTTGTCACGCCAGATCCCTTTATTTTGTCGGTATGTCTCAATTTTTCTGGTTTGTCTTGTCTCGTTTGCAAAACAATCCAATTGAGCCCCTGGTATTGAACCTGGAGTTACATTCATGCGGACTGGGCTGGGGGGGGTGCTTCATTATTAGCAGTCTGTATAGCAAGAGTAATTTGAATGAAACTAATAACAAAACCGGTATACTAACTAAGGTGTGTGTTTTTTATACGTGTGCTTCTTATATTTTATTCGGTTGAAGAGTGAGAAATTGATATGACAAAACTACTGACGATCTTATCCCTTATAGTCCTGTTTGCAGCCCCTGTAACCAATATTGCAGCTGATGAATCACAAATTCCTCAAACCACGGCTGAAGGTCTCGTTCTCGTTCCGAAAGTAGAGGGTCTCGCATACGTCTGGGCCGAACCAGGTGCAGATCTCTCACAATACGAGCGCGTCAATCTGGTAGAACCTTCTGTGGCGTTCAAGAGCGGCTGGAGAAGGAACTACAATAGAAATGCCATTGACCTTGCAAGCAAAATTAAAACCAGTGACATAAAGCGCATTCAGAAAGGTGTTGCCGAATTATTTATGGATGTTTTTACGAAGGAACTGGAAGCAGGCGGCTATACGTTGACTACCGAGAAGGCAGAAGACGTACTGACGGTGAAAGCCAACATACTTGATCTCAATATTAACGCACCGGATATTCCCAGTGCCAGCGGGATGGCCACGGCCGTTACATCAGCAGGTTCAATGTCGCTCATCATGGAGCTATTTGACTCCGAGACTGACGACCTGCTGGCGAAGGCGATGGACGCGACCGCCGACCGTGAATCCATGGTGATGCAATGGCAATCGGGTCCGGCGAATAAGCAAGCCGCTCGAAAAATGATGGAACCATGGGCAAAGGCACTTCGTGAAGGGCTCGACCACGCACGGTCCGTCACGAAAGCAGAGTAAAAGACAAGCCCAACCCAAAAATATAACCAGGGCGGGGGCAATATTGCCAGCGCCTGATTGCTCGCAACTGTAACCGCTCCCGGTGATGAATTAGCTCATCACCGGGAGCTGTCATATTCAAGCCGAATTCAAGCCGAATTCAAGCCGAATTCAATCCGCTATGTCTCAAATCAATGGGAGTTCCGGCTTTTCTTCGCGTGAAAGTGTTCGACAAGAGCAAAGACCGCAGCGGTTCCCAATGCGAGGATCAGTTGGGTTTGCGGAGGTGTTGAAATCAGACTGCCAGTCAGCAAGCCGGCACCCAGGGCTGCGAATTTCATTGTGTAATAAACCACCTTGCCAAGCACGATTGCGGCAGTCAGCGCTGCAAAGGCTGGAATGCGTACCATTTGGACGAGATAACCATAGCAGGCGACAAGAATTGAAAATTCAATACCCATCAACAGGGCCTTGAAGGGTGCCGGGTGGCCCGTAATCATGGCTGACGCCAGGGGGATAGTGAAAGCGACAAGGTAAGCATTTGCCCGGTTGGTAAACAACAGAGCGATGATCAGGGCAACGCGCATGGGCTCGAAGATGTACAGGGGCAGGTCAGTGACGTGAGAGAAACTGGGCAACAAATATAGGGCTGTCAATAAAGCAACATCGATCAGAAAAGTGTTTCTATGCTTGCTGAAAGTTGCCAATGCTGCCGTCATACCCAGTCTCCTGTTTTTACATTGGGGATAAGCCGGGGTCAGAGGAAACACCCTGACCCATACTTGTTTCCCTACCTTTGCACCCTGGCCGATCCACCCTTGGCAAATGCTTCGACTTCGGAAAGTTTGGCCATGGTGGTATCACCGGGGAAAGTCGTTAGCAGGGCCCCGTGTGCCCATCCCAGCCTTACGATTTCATCGAGGCTGCGTCCCTTGAGGAAACCATAAATCAGTCCGGTGGCAAAACCATCCCCACCGCCAATCCTGTCAATCACACCCAGTTCACCTACCGGGCTCACAGCCTGCTCGCCTTTGCACCATACTACAGCGCCCCATTGATGGCGATTGCTGTTCTCCACTTCTCTTAGGGTCGTGGCGACTGCCTGGATATTGGGAAATTCCCTGGTGACCTGGTCAATCATGCCGAAGAATGCACGTGTATCGAGTTTCGACGATGATTCTACATCCTGACCTTTAATGCCCAGACCAAGTTGCAGGTCTTCCTCATTACCCAGCAGTACATCCACGTTTTCGACAATGGCACGGAAAGTCTTCTGAGCCTGCTCAAGGCCACCGATCGGTGCCCACAGTTTTGGACGGTAGTTCAGGTCGAAAGACGTGATAACTCCATGTCTTTTTGCTGCCTTCATGGCCTCGATGATCAAGCCGGATGTTGTGCCGGAGAGTGCCGCATAGATTCCACCGGAATGAAACCAGCGCACACCGCGGCCGAATATTTCATCCCAGTCAAAATCACCGGCCTTGAGCATGGCACCTGCCTCATTGGCGCGGTTGTAGAAAACCACCGGTGGGCGCACACCACAACCACGGTCACTATAAACCGTAGCGATGTTGGGACCGTTAACACCGTTATGCTCGAAGCGTTTGAAAAATGGTTTTACACCCATCTCCTTCACACGGGTTTCAACCAATTCACCAATGCCATAGTCGACCATGGCGCTGGCGATACCGGTATTCAAACCAAAGCAGTCGGACAGGCCGGCTGCGACATTGTATTCCCCACCGGAGACGTGGATTTCAACCGCGCGTGCCTTGCGGAAGGGGATCACACCCGGATCAAGGCGGTGTATAAGGGAGCCGAGGGACAGGAAATCCAGTTGGCAGTCATCTGTACGTATATCTAGTAAGCTCATTGATTAATCCAAATTAAACGTTGTAGGTTGTTGAAACGGTATCACCGCCGGTGCCGGTCCAGTTGGTATGGAAGTATTCGCCAGCCGGCTTGTCAAGACGCTCATAGGTATGGGCGCCGAAATAATCGCGTTGGGCCTGTAGCAGGCTGGCAGGCAATACAGCACTGCGGTAGCCATCGTAATAGGCCAGCGCGGAACTGAAAGTTGGTACCGGAACACCATGTTTAACAGCAGTGGCGATAACTTTTCGCCACGCCGATTGACTGGTCTCAATCGCATCCTTGAAATAGTGATCCAGCAGCAGGTTCTGCAGACCGGGGTTATCGTCGTAGGCTTCCTTGATGTTACCGAGGAACTGGGCGCGAATTATGCAGCCACCCCGCCACATCAGGGCGATTTCGCCATAATTTAAATCCCATTGATACTCTTCGGCTGCCGCCCGCATCAATTGATAACCCTGTGCATATGAGCAAATTTTTGAAGCAAAGAGTGCTTGTCGCAACTGCTCAAGAAACGCAGTCTTGTCGCCGCTGAACATGACCTCGGGGCCGGCCAGCTGTTTGGATGCAATCAGTCGTTCATCCTTGATGGCGCTCAGGGCACGCGCAAATACGGCTTCCACAATGGTCTGTGCAGGAACACCAAGATCCAGCGCAGCAAGCGAGGTCCACCGGCCCGTGCCCTTCTGACCGGCCTTGTCCATGATGACATCTACCATTGGTTTGCCTGTTTCATCATCGGTCTTGGCGAGAATGTCACGGGTGATTTCGATCAGGTAACTATCCAGCTCACCCTTATTCCATTCACCGAATACCGTTGAAATTTCAGCAGGTTGTAAACCCAGTACGTTGCGCATCAGGGCATAGGCCTCGCAGATCATCTGCATATCACCGTACTCGATACCGTTGTGTACCATTTTTACAAAATGGCCGGCACCATCGTTACCGAGCCACTCACAACAGGGTGCGCCGTCGTCAACCTTGGCCGCTATTGACTGGAATATCTCCTTGACGTGGGGCCATGCAGCGGCGCTTCCGCCGGGCATAATTGAAGGGCCTTTGAGCGCACCCTCCTCACCACCGGAGACACCCGTGCCGATGTACAGCAAGCCTTTGCTTTCGACATGAGCTGTACGCCGAATGGTATCGGGAAAGTGTGAGTTGCCACCATCGATGATGATATCGCCGGGCTCAAGAAGCGGGATGATGGATTCGATAAATGCATCAACTGCCGCACCTGCTTTGACCAGCAGGAATACCTTACGGGGTCGTTCGAGTTTGGAGACCAGCTCTTCGATGCTGTGACAGCCGACGATGTTTTTGCCCTTGGCACGGCCATCCATAAAGGCATCAACCTTGCTTGTCGTGCGGTTGAAAACGGCCACCTTGAAATCATGGCTTTCCATATTCAAAACGAGATTCTCACCCATCACGGCGAGGCCAATGAGGCCGATATCACATTTTTTTTCAGTCGAGTTCATTGTATTTCCAATAGCTAAGTTGTTTGGGAAAGTTGGTGGAAAGTTGGGGTCAGAGTAAAGTGCCAGAGTAACTACTCTGGCACTTTACTCTGACCCCAACTTTATTCTCTGGCCCCAATTTTTACATAAACAGTATCTTTATGTGGCGCTCCCAGAGGTTCTCGGTCACGTTTCTTGCCACATCCGGTTCGAATTCTTTCAGCGCATTGTAATAGCGCTCACCCATTTGTGCTGCAACCTTGTAGCCGACGTGAAGCAGTTGACGCAGGTGCAGGTTGTAAAGCGGGTCAGCCTGGTTGTGACGCAGGGCGCGGGCATATTGTTCACCGGTCCAGCCATTGACCGTTTCCGCCGATGGCAGTTGTTCTGGGTCTATATCGATGACCGTGGCGTAGGGTTTGCAAAGAGCATCCATGTGCTCAAGGGATTTGGCATAAACTTCCCTGGCTATCGCGAGCCCTTCACCGCCGGCTTCTGCCAGACCGATTAGCTCTTCCAGCCAGGTTGTACCAGCGGTTTTAACATGTACACCCGCGCCGCTTCGTTTCAGGGCGTTACGTATAGGGCCATAGATTGAAAACTTGTCGGAGCCGGAATGAATGCTGAGTTTCAGGTTATCCGGCAGACCAAACTCCGAGATCGCAAAAGCGATGGTGGCCAGGTCATCATTGAATTCCTTTTCAAACTGCTCAACATCACCCACATAATCCACACCCTTGTTAAAACGGCCGGTAAACTTGGGCGCGATGGTCTGCGCCGGGATACCTTCGTCTGCAATCGCTGCAAGGATAAAGAACAACTCCAGCGGTGTTTGAGGATTCTCCGTCTCATCCATCGAGACCTCGGGGATGAAATCAGTACCGCGCTGATCAAGGATATGCCGATAGATAACAGCGGCCATTTGTACAGCTTTCAGAAACGTCTTTGCGACACCCTCGAGGGTTGCTTTTGTAACATCAAAATTACCGGCCCCCGGTATGTACATATTGCCAATGTACTTGCTGTGGCGTTCGACAAATGCCGCAATATCTGAATCGGAGGCGGCTTCACCAATCGCATCACCTACGTCAAGCGTGAAAAAGTCACTGCAGTGTACAAAGCGATCGACCGTTGCCAGGGTAATGTGATCGGCATCGACACGGTAGCTTGATTGCCAGCCGAGAGCCTTAACCGCATCATCGGCTTCCTTGCGCAAACTGACCGGTTCGGTTCCGACAATCTCATGCTCGCGGTTGGACTTGTTCCATACAGGAGTGATCTCGACGCCTTCATTTCTTGCATTGACGATTGCCTGCAACTGGGCGGCACCCTGGTGAAGAAAGCGGTCACCCATACCAAAACTGAATTTTTCGAGCTTCATGATACTTCCCGTATTGAATTAAATAGTCATGGCAGCGTAGCCACCATCGACGATAATCTCCTCGCCGGTAATAAATGATCCGGCATTGGAGGCCAGCAGTAAGGTTGCTCCATTGAGTTCCTCGGCTTTTCCGAATCTTTTCATGGGTGTGTGGCCCATGATCTGGTCCACGCGGTCAGATGTAAGTACCTTGCGGTTTTGCTCCGCCGGGAAGAAACCGGGCACCAGTGTGTTTACACGAATGTTTTGCGTGGCCCATTCACGCGCCAGGTTTTTGGAAATGTTATGTACTGCTGCTTTGGTCATCGAGTAGGTGAATACCCGGGACAGGGGAATCACTCCCGACATTGAGCCCATATTGATAATTGACGCAGAAATGTAATTATCAATAAAGTACTTTCCAAAGACCTGGCAGGCGAGGAAGACGGCCTTTGTGTTGACGGCAAAAATCCGGTCGTATTCATCTTCAGGAATATCCAGGAAAGGGGTAGGGGCGTTGATGCCGGCACCATTGATCAATATGTCACATCGCCCTGACTTCTCAACGACCTCGGACAACAGCGCCTGTAAGCCATCACGTGACATGATATCCGCAGCAATAAAGTAGCCCTTGCTACCCGCAGCTTGAATTTGGGATAGCCGGGCTTCGGCTTTTTCCTGGCTACGGCCGACTAGCACAACTTCAGCCCCGGCGCTGGCAATCGCCACTGCCATCTCCCCGCAAAGCTCACCGGTACCACCGATAACAACAGCGGTTTTTCCGCCTAGTGAAAATAACGTGTCTAAGTAGGACATAATGATTAATTTCTTCCAGTGTTAGTAATTTTTTGATTTAGTAGTATTCGGCAATCTGATAATAGATAGCGTCCTTGCCTGGCCAGACTAACACACTCACATTTGAGTCTTGACCAAGTTTCCAGTCTCTAAGGATAATGCGGATTGCCACCGGTGGCAATTGAAAATTGCATGGAATTGCTACCTAACCTCAAATTGGGCTGAAAACAGCCCTCCGGATATACACATTTCTCCGGTCATTGATGGTGGGATATTACATTTCAAGTACAATTGGCAGCTATCCTCACTCTCATCAATAGATAGACAGGCAATCATCATGATTTATTACGAAACAGGTTCACCTGAAACAGCGCTTTCAGAAGATGACTTGAAGGAAGGTATGGTTGCGGCCCTGGAAAGCATGGGTGAGAAACAGAAAGTCCTGGTCATACCACCTGATTACACCCGTCTGCCTTCACGCTCCGGTGAGCTGACGGAATATTGCTGGCGATACCTGGGAGACAGGCTCACGGATATCCTGCCTGCCCTGGGTACACATACACCGATGACTGAGAAACAGATCAGTCATATGTTCGGAGAGACGCCCAAAGGTCTGTTCAGGATTCATGACTGGCGTAACGATGTCATTACCCTCGGTACTGTTCCGGCTGAGTTTGTAAAGGAAGTAACAGGGGGTGCCTGTGATTTCACGTGGCCGGCACAGGTCAATAAGTTGCTGGTTGAAGGTGACTTTGACCTGATACTTTCCATTGGCCAGGTCGTACCGCATGAGGTGGTCGGAATGGCCAATTACAACAAGAACATTTTTGTCGGAACAGGGGGTACGGAAGGTATCCACAAAAGCCATTACATCGGGGCAGCCTATGGAATGGAAAGAATGATGGGCCACGCAGATACACCCGTGCGCAGGATTTTCAATTACGCTTCTGAACACTTTGCCAACCACTTGCCGATTGTTTATGTCCAGACGGTTGTGGGTCTGAACAAGCAGGGTAATCTGCAAACCTACGGACTATTTATCGGTGACGATTTCGAGGTGTTTGATAAAGCGGCCAAACTGTCGTTGCAGGTCAATTTCGAAATGCTGGACAAGCCGTTAAAGAAAGTCATTGTATGGCTCGACCCCACAGAATTCAAAAGCACCTGGCTGGGTAACAAGAGCGTCTATCGCACACGTATGGCACTGGCGGATGGAGGTGAACTCATCGTTTTGGCTCCCGCTCTTATTGAGTTTGGTGAAGATGAACAAATTGATAGGCAGATCAGAAAATACGGCTATTTTGGAACCCCGCACACGCTCAAGCAGGTGAAGGAGAATGAAGATCTGGCAAGTAATCTCGCGGCGGCAGCCCATTTAATTCACGGGTCTTCGGAAGACCGTTTTAGCATTACTTACTGTCCCGGAAAGGGAACAGATAATCTGACGCAACAGGAGATTGAAAGTGTCGGATTCAAGTGGGCTGATTTTGACGAAATGACGGCCCGATACAACCCTGAAACGTTAAAGGAAGGCTACAACACGATGCCGGACGGGGAAGAGATATTTTATATTTCCAATCCCGCACTGGGTTTGTGGGCCTTTAAAGACAGGTTCAATTATTAGGTAGCCTCTGATCTAATCATGAAAATCATAATCGACGACAAAATTCCGTATATCAAGGGGGCCCTGGAGCCTTATGCGGAAGTGGTTTACCTGCCTGGAAATTTAACCACGCGTGACGTGGTAAAAGATGCCGATGCCCTGGTTACAAGAACCCGAACAAATTGTGACAGGGGAGTTCTGGAGGGTTCCAGGGTCAAATTTGTCGCGACAGCCACCATCGGTTTCGATCACATAGATACGGATTATTGCAGAAATGCCCGAATTGAATGGACCAATGCCCCGGGCTGTAATGCCGAAAGCGTCAATCAATATATCGCATCCGCCCTGTGTTCATATTCAATCCGGAAAGGCTTTGCTTTACGAGGAAAGACCATTGGAATAGTGGGTGTCGGTCAAGTGGGCTCCAGGGTTGCAAAAACCTGTGAAATTCTGGGCATGAAAGTTCTTCTGAATGATCCTCCCAGGCAGCGAAAAGAACGGAGTTCAGAATTTGTGTCTCTGGAGACTATCCGGGAGCAGGCGGATATCATCAGCTTTCATGTCCCGCTGAATATGGAAGGTATTGATCGCACCTATCACATGGCAGATGAGACGTTTCTCCGGGCGTTGAAAAAGCATGCCCTGATTATCAATACCTGCCGGGGTGAGGTTTTCGAATCAACCGCGGTTTATAGCGCCAGGCGATCCGGGGCTATTTCGGGGGTGATTATCGATTGCTGGGAAAATGAACCTGAACTGGATCTGGAACTATTGAAGCTGGCAGATTTCGGCACTTCTCACATCGCCGGATATTCAAGAGATGGAAAAGCCAACGGCACAACTGTCAGTGTCCGCGCTATCAGTCGGTTTTTTGGACTGGGAATCGATACGTGGCAGCCACCTGGCATTGAGTCCCCCGTGAATCCCGTCATCGAACTGGATGGAAGCAAACACAACCTGGACGTACTCCTGGCTGATGCAATTTTATCAACCTATAAAATTGAAAATGACGATAGAGCCTTACGGAACAGCCCCCAATTTTTTGAACAATTGAGGGGTGATTACCCGGTCAGGAGAGAGTTCGGCTCCTATTCGATCAGGGCCGGAAATATCGATCCCGAAATGATGGGAAAATTAATAAAACTGGGCTTCAAAGAGCTGAAAGTCTGAACCGCTCCCCATCATTCATCTAAGCTGTAAAAGAGACCCCGATAATTTTCTTCCAGCCCATGTGAATGGCTTTTGCAGTCACTATGAAAAGGCTCGCTATGTTGTTAACCGGCATGAAAACCAGGGCCAGCCAACCTTCACCCAGATCGACCAATGTCATGGTGAGAAACTGAGAGATGAGTACGGCGAACTCAAGCAAGGGTAAGCCGAATACCAACCATGTACCTGCCAGTAGCGCGGCGACCAGACTTAAAACGCCTGCGGCCAGCAGGTAGAGCTGGCGGCGGGTTTTGGCCATCACCCGGGCTGTAATTGCTTCACCATCCAGATCCTGCCGGGCCTCGGCGAATACGGATTGCAGCATCTGATCCTGATTTTCTATGATCATGGGCTCTCTACCTCGGATGGGTTGCCGTAAGCTGACAGGAGTTGCTGTAACTGCTGAGCTCCATTTCTTATATGGGTTTTGACTGTCCCCAGTGGCATTTGGATTAATTTGGCTATTTCTCGATGACTCATACCTTCGTGGTAGGAAAGAACAACACACAAACGAACCGTGTTTGGCAGTTTCACCAGGGCCCGATCGAGATCAAGGACCATCCCGGTTGTATCGTGCTGCGGTAGTTCATTCCCGGTCATTTCACCCGCGTCACCCAGTGCGTCTTTTTTTCGAATGTGCTGAAGCCAGACCGAGACGGCCACGCGTTTCAACCACCCGCTGAAAGCACTGGCCTTTCTCAGCTTGCGGATACCAAGCCATACTTTCAGAAATACCTGCTGGGTCAGATCGTCTGCCAGTGTGTAATCATTGCAACAACGTCTCATGAGATTACGTATCGGGGATTGCCTGCGCCGCACGAGTTCCGCGAACGCCTTGCGGTCACCCGTGCGCGCCAGGCTGACAAGAAACGCCTCTGGACAATCCGGATAGTAGTCTTGTGCCTTGTGCACAAACAGGACTCCTTAGATCGTGTTGGAAGAAGACTCTCCATCGGCCGTGTACCAACGCTTGACGATATTGGCCGTTAGCAGGAATCCCAGGCCGATGCAGCCGACCAGGGCAGCAGCGCCCAACAACGGCAGTTGTGTTTCCGCATACTGCGTGCCCATTATCAATCCGAAGACCGCTAGCCCCACGGCGGTAGGCAGCATGATCAAACCGGTGATCTTGAAGGCACGGTCGAGCCGGTCGCTCTTATCACCACCCAACGACAGGAGTTTGTCCATCAATGCTTCATCGATGGGTTTGCCACTCTCAATAATGCGTCGCACGGTCTCGTGTTGAGCCTCGCGTTTGCGAATGTCAAACCAGATACCGGCAACGACCACCGATGCGATGAAACCCCAAAATGCCAGGGCCGCCAGACCTGCACCTATAGTAAAGCCTTGCATATATTTCTCCTGTGGATCAGTTGTACCTACTATTAATGATCCATTTAAGAACGATTTGGATGTCTTATTTTTATATTATGTTTATATGACCAAGATTTCGGCGGGCTTGCCTTGATACAAATCATCTGAACCGGCTTTTGCACCGCTGATATAATTCCGGCCTGTTTGCCGGCAACTTTACGGCGATACCCTGAGCTGTTCGGATTCATTGCGGGACATTAAAAATATGAAAATACAATACATCCAGGCGCTTACGCTGGTGTTGATGGCATTCGGTTCGCCCGACTTAACGGCAGCTTCCTATGACGGCCTGCCTGTATCTCAAACTCAAGTGATCGAAGCTGAAAAGGCCGATGTCCTGTTGAACGGGGGTTGGGACTATTACGCAACCCCAGTAGATGAACCAGGACAGGTGACACAGGCTGCAGACCCTGTGGCTGTCAATTTACCGCATACCTGGAATGCCATTGACCCCACCGATTCAGTACCGGGATACCGGCGTGACGCCAGTTGGTATCGCAAACAATTGCAGATCGCCCCGGGTCCAGCAGGTCAGCGCTATCTTCTCTATTTTGAGGGTGCCAATATGACAGCTGATGTATATGTCAACGGCCAGCGCGCGGGTGGTCATATTGGTGGCTACCTGGGTTTTGAAATTGATATTACCGACTATTTGAATAGTGGTGGTGGCAATGAAATCCTGGTTCGAGTCGACAACGGCATAGACCGGCAGATCATTCCGTCACAAAAAGCGGATTTCGTTTTATTCGGCGGGTTGACACGTGATGTGTATCTGCGGGTTCGGCCAAATAACTATATCGCTTCACTCCAAATCGACACACCTTCTGTCTCATCACAGGCTGCTACTGCAACGGCGACCGTTTCAGTAAAACAGTACGCGACAGCCAACGGACCATTGCATTTGGAAATTGAAGCGCGCCAAAAAGATGATGTTGTGGCTCGGGCTGTGGTGGAGGTTGAGTCTGTAGATGGCCAAACCAGTGTGCAGGTCAAACTGCCGGAAATTGAGAACCCTGCATTATGGTCTCCCGACTCACCTAACCTGTATACGCTTGATGCGGTTTTGAAAGATGGTGATGGCGAGGTTCTGCACCGGGCATCCGGACGTTTTGGTCTCCGCTGGTTTGGTTTTGCAGTCGATGGCAGCTTCGAGCTCAATGGAGAGCAATTATTGCTACGCGGTACACACCGGCATGAAGAGCATGCGGGATACGGTGCGGCTATGCCAAATGAATTACATGTCCGTGACATGCAAATGATCAAGGATATCGGTGCCAACTTTGTACGACTGGCGCACTATCCA
>Ga0316197_10000314_pt1 | contig 34333 bp, 24 predicted proteins | sample OudBiesiAoxic_MG_FD_204939 | JGI IMG/M metagenome (GOLD analysis project Ga0316197, IMG submission 204939) | Coastal sediment microbial communities from Oude Bieten Haven, Netherlands - site A oxic | ecosystem: Environmental > Aquatic > Marine > Coastal > Sediment | place: Netherlands... | reverse complement strand
GTAACTTATGGACGATATCTGGATTAGTATCAAGTGGTAGCGTTGACCCTTTATGGCCTTTTTGCCCACCAGTTGTATTTGAACTATTATTTTTTGGGGACTTTTCTCTATTAGGGTCACTTGATGGTGGCTTACTACTATTACGACTGTTGAGGCCGAGACGCTGACAAAGCAAATTAACGATAAGCAGTAATAAATCTAACGTTGTGCGCATAGAAGGCGATAATGTTTTATCGGCTTCTATCTGTTGTTTTATCTTTTCGACATTACTCTCAATATCGAGACCACTTACTTTCATTTTGCCTCATCATAGGAATAGGAAGAAAGTAGTTAGAGTAACGACTAAAAAGGATCAATCAAGTTGATCCTTTTTGATCTTCTATAAACTATCAAAAATGTGAATTAGGTGCTGAGTAGTTACATTTAATGGCGGGACTAAATGTAATTGGATGGCTAACCTACATGTTATTTTCCACGTAGGCTGACGTTTTGGTAACGCTGTAAATAGTTACTGGAAATAGTCGTAAGGGTTAATATCATTCGCTCGGCACTCATCACTAAACTATATAAATTCGCATTGGCTTTGGCTCCATCAATTGATGTAGATAACAACTGGTGGAGCCACTTTTACCTTTCTTCACAACTTTTTTAATTTTTGAAGATTATATAAGCTCTTTTCTATGTGATATTCATCTCATTTGTATATTTATTTTTCCCCGGTTTTATTCAATTTATTTCTATGCCTCTTTTTACTTATTCATATGTTAATTTAATGTTAAATAATATGTGGTTTTATGTTAACAAAAGAAGGGTTTATTGATTTTTATATTCTCTATTGTCGTTTATATGCGCCATTTAGTTGATTTGTTAATTAAATGTTAATAAATTGTTATTTTATTGGGTTTTGTTTGTACATTTATTTAACATTGTTGGTCGTAGATCTCATTACTCATCTACTAAGTAAATTTAATTTGAATAAAGAGATTAAAATCATTCTCGTTATTAAATAAAGTGTTCACTTATATAAAAAAGGATGACTAACAATGAAAAGTAAATTTTTTAAAATTGCTGCATTAAGCCTTGTATTTGCAACATCTGGTATTCAAGCGAAAGACTATGAAATTGTTAACGTAGTTAAAATTACTGGGATCCCTTGGTTTAATCATATGAATAAAGGAGTAGAGCAAGCTGCGAAGGATTTGTCAGTTAATGCTTATCAGTTAGGTGGATCTTCGGTTGATCCCGCTCAGCAGGTTAAGATAATCGAAGACCTTATTGCTAAAGGTGTTGATGCAATCACAGTCGTCCCAAATGATGTAAAAGTACTTGAACCCGTTTTTAAAAAAGCCAGAGAAAAAGGGATCGTTGTTTTAACGCACGAAGCACCAAGTGGTCATAATGCAGATTGGGATATTGAAACGATTGATAATACCTCTTATGCCAAAACAACGATGGATGCCTTAGCTGAAGGTATGGGCAAAAAAGGTGGTTACATCATGTATGTTGGCTCGCTAACGGTCCCTTTACATAACAATTGGGCTGATGTCGCACTTGCTTACCAAAAATCTGAATACCCAGATATGTACGAAGTTTCATCACGTATGCCAGTGTCAGACAGCATAGAAGACTCTTATGCAGCAACAAATAACTTAATGAAAGCACATCCAGATATGACTGGGATTGCCTCTTTTGGTTCATTAGGTCCAATTGGTGGAGGAGAAGCTGTTAAAAAGAAACGCGCTAAAAACAAAATGACGATTGTGGGTGTCACAATGCCGAAACAAGCGTCTCCATATTTTAAAAGAGGTGAAATAGACAAAGGTTTCTTATGGAACCCTGCAGATGCTGGTTATGCATTAGTGGAAGTGGCTAAGATGATCCTAGATGGAAAAAAAGTTGAAGATGGCGTCACGCTAGATAAGTTGGGCGCAGCAAAAATTGACATGGAAAATCGTGTGATTAACTTTAATAAAATCCTAGTCGTAGATAAAGACAATGCAGATAAATTAGGCTTCTAAAGCTAAAAATATAACAGAGCACCTTTACGGTGCTCTTTATTTAAACCTTTAATAATAGGATACAGTAATGCGAAGTGATGAATTTATTAGCTTAAAAAATACATCTAAATTTTTTGGCCAAGTAAAGGCATTGAAGAATATCAATTTAACTTTTAATAAGGGTGAAGTGCATTGTCTTGCGGGCAAAAATGGCTGTGGGAAAAGTACTTTATTTAAAATTATTTCTGGTGTGCACAATCCAGAGCCTGGATCTGAAATCATTCTTAACGGCAAATCATATACAAAATTAAACCCTCAACTTTCAATAGAGAATGGGATCCAAGTTATTTATCAAGATTTATCTCTTTTTCCAAACTTATCTGTTGCTGAAAATATTGCAATTCAAAACCATCTAGCATGGACTAAAGGTCTCGTGAGTAAAAAAAATATGGACACCATTGCATTAGAGGCCATGCATAAAGTGGGTGTTTCATTACCGTTAACAAAGTTAGTAGAGAAACTATCTATTGCAGAGTGTCAACTGGTTGCAATATGTCGAGCGATGGCTTCTGATGCAAAGTTAGTGATCATGGATGAACCGACGGCTTCATTAACACGCACAGAAGTAAATAACTTAATTAAAGTTGTTAAAGACCTTAAAGGTAAAGGTATTACTGTCGTTTTTGTCAGCCATAAACTTGATGAAGTCATGGAAATATCAGACCGCATAACAGTGATCCGTGACGGTAAAACAATTGGTACTTATCCTGCTCAAGATGTTGACAGCAATGAACTTGGTTTTTTAATGACAGGGCAACGCTTTAATCATACGCCAATAGGAAAGTATAGTGCAGGCGGGGTCATCAAATTTGAAGCGGTTAATTTGAATAAAAAAGGTCAATTTAACAATATCAATTTAAAAGTACATGCAGGGGAAATCGTTTCACTTACAGGGTTGTTAGGCTCTGGCCGGACAGAATTATGCTTAGCATTATTTGGTATGGCCTCAATAGATAGTGGGGAAATTCGAGTGAATGATAAAAGTGTTTCACTTCAATCTAATCGAGATGCGATTAAAAATGGTATTGGTTATGTATCTGAAGACAGAATGTCAACAGGGCTCATAATGGAGCAAAGCATTCAAAGTAATACGACGGTCTCTATTTTACCTAAACTTAAAAAGAAGAGTGGTCTATTTGATTATATTAAAGCAGGTAAAATAGTTGAAAGACTTATTTCATCATTATCGATTAAAGTATCTGATTCAACGCTACCGATGACGAGTTTATCGGGGGGGAACGCTCAACGTATATCAATTGCTAAGTGGATTGCTGCAGAGCCTGAAATTTTGATCCTAGACTCTCCGACTGTCGGTGTTGATATTGCCAACAAAGAAAGTATTTATACAATTATTCAAGATCTTGCGAAAACGGGCATTGCTATCATTATGGTCAGTGATGAGATACCTGAAGTTTTTTATAACAGCCATCGAGTCTTAGTGATGAAATCAGGAGAGATCACCCATGAGTTTTATCCTGAGTCATCTTCAGAAATTGAAATAATGGAGGCTGTAAATGCATAATCTTTTATGGAATAAAATTATAAAAAGCCATGAATTCAATTTGGCTGCAATTATTATCATCTTATTTATTGGCCTGACAGTGACGACGGAAGGGTTTCTTACTTTGGGCAATATTTTTGACATGTCAGAAAGTACTGCTGTACTAGGTATCATGGCTTGTGGGTTATTTGTTGTTTTAATCGCCGGTGGCATTGATATTTCTTTCCCGGCTACAGCTGCTATTGCGCAATATGTCTCTGCAACTTATATCTTAAGTTTAGGTGGAAACTTTTTCATCGCCTTTTTGATTGCTGCTGCTGTTGGCATTGTATTGGGATTAATCAATGCCGTATTTGTTTATAAGTTAAAAGTACCTTCAATCATTATTACTATTTCAACATTAAATCTATATTTTGGTTTATTAATGTATTTTAGTAATGGGGAATGGCTGTATGGTTTTCCTGATTGGTTCATGAATGGTGTACATCTATTTCCTTTTATTGGTACTGACGGATACGATTATAGTTTGTCGTTACCTATTATTACCTTCCTAGTTGTTATCGTTACAACTTCCATTTTCATGACTAAAGTCCGTTTAGGGCGACAAATTTATGCCGTTGGCGGTAATGCTGATGCTGCTAGTCGTATCGGTATTAACCTTTTTACAATTAACCTATTAGTTTATGGCTATATGGGCGCGCTAGCAGGCATTGCCTCTATTGTTCAAATGCAAATTTCTCAATCGGTTGCACCCAACTCATTAATGGGTTTTGAGTTAACTGTACTTGCTGCAGTCGTCCTTGGTGGAGTCAGTATGACTGGCGGAAAGGGGTCATTATTCGGTGTTATATTGGGTGTCGCCTTGTTAGCGGTTTTGAAGAACGGTTTAACCTTATTAAGTATCCCATCATATTGGCACACTGTTTTAACTGGATCGATTATTGTCTTCAGTATCAGTATGACCGCATTAAATAATAAAAAACAAAGATTGAGGGAGGCGTAATGAATCAACTACTCGATACATTAAGGTTACCTAAAGATGCTAGTGCTCGTTATTTACTTGTATTACTCTTTGGCTCATTGGCATTCATGTTAGTTGCAAATGGCGAGGTCTTTTATTCACTATCAAACTTACAATCCATAGCGTCGCAAATTCCGTTATTAGGTATATTTGCATTCGCGATGGCGATTTGCATGTTAACAGGGGGGATCAATCTTTCTATCATCGCAACAACAAATGCAAGTGCTTTAGTGATGGCAAATATTATTGTACTTGCACCTGAAAGTAGCACGGTATTATTGCTGGCTCTTGTCGCGGGATTCGTTGCAGCCCTTATCATTGGTTTATTTAACGGTATGTTAATTGCCTACATTGGCGTCTCTCCTATTTTAGCAACACTCGGAAGTATGACGCTCATTAATGGTTTCAATATTTTGCTTTCAGGCGGTAGTGTTATTTCGGGTTTTCCTGATGGCTTACTCGTGCTGGCAAGTGGAGCAGTGATAGGCATCCCTATCCCCCTTTTATTACTGTTGGTGATTGGTTTTATATTGTGGTTAGTACTTGAGCATACCGTACTCGGACAAACCATTTTTTTACTCGGCTCAAATGAAGAGGCTACCTTTTATTCGGGGGTTAATACAAAAAAATCACTTATGTATGTTTACGCTATTTCTTCTATTTTATGCTGGGTCGCAGCATTAATCATGATGGCTAAATTTAATTCAGCAAAAGCTGGTTACGGTGAGTCTTATCTTTTAACTGCAATTTTAGCCTCAGTACTTGGAGGTATTAACCCTGATGGAGGATTTGGGCGAGTTATCGGAATTGGTCTAGCGCTGATTGTTTTACAAGTATTAGAAAGTGGAATGAATTTATTGGGTATAAGTAGTTATTTAACAATGGCGCTTTGGGGAGGGATTATTATTTTGTTCATCGCTCTTAAAAGACAAAAGGCCTAATGGAGATAATAAAGTGACAACATATTTTATTGGGGTTGATGTAGGTAGCGGAAGTGCTAGAGCGGGTATTTTTGATATTTTTGGAAAGAAACTAGCAGATGCTGTGTATGAAACAAAAACATTTAAACCTTTGGATCTGTTCGTAGAGCAATCTTCAGATGACATTTGGGATTGTGTTTGTAAAGCTGTGAAAGAAGCTGTAATAAAAGCGGATATAGATATAGTTCAAGTGAAGGGGATAGGTTTCGATGCGACTTGTTCTCTGGTTGTATTAGATGAGGATGGTTTACCTTTATCAGTCAGCCCGACTGGAAGAAGTGAACAAAACGTTATTATGTGGATGGATCATCGTGCAATAAGTCAAGCAGAGCGTATTAATGCAACAAAACATGATGTCCTTAACTATGTAGGCAGTCGTATCTCTCCAGAAATGCAGACACCAAAATTATTGTGGTTGAAAGAAAATCAATCAAATATCTGGAGTAAGGCTAAGTATTTTTTTGACCTACCTGATTTTTTAACATGGAAAGCAACATCGAGTAATCACCGCTCTTTATGTTCTACTGTCTGTAAATGGACATATATTGGACATGAACAAAGGTGGGATGATGATTTCTTTGCACAGATAGGATTAAGTGAATTACTCGAAGATAATGCAAGGAGTATCGGCAATATAATTCGACCAATGGGTGAGAATATTGAAGATGGATTAACACTTAAAGCGGCAAAACAACTCGGATTATTAAAAGGAACAAAAGTCGGTGTGTCTATTATTGATGCACATGCTGGGGGAATAGGGGTAATCGGTGCAGTTGGCGTAAAGGGTGAGAAAGTTGATTTTAATCGCCGTTTAGCGTTAATTGGAGGTACCTCTTCTTGTCACATGGCAGTATCAGAGTCGGCACGTTTTATTGATGGTGTTTGGGGTGCATATTATAGCGCCATGATACCAAACTATTGGTTAAATGAGGGCGGACAATCTACAACAGGTGCATTGATTGATCACTTTATAACTTCTCATCCTTTATATAATACATTGCATAAAAAGGCGCTTGAAGAAGACAGTAGTATTTACGAATTACTCAATGCACACTTATTAAAATTAGCTGGAAGTAATTATAATATCGCCTATTTAACAAAAGATATTCATGTACTCCCTTATTTTCATGGTAATCGCTCCCCTCGTGCAAACCCTAATTTAACCGGTTCTATCGTTGGCTTGAAAATGTCAAAAACGATTGATGATATGGCTCTTTCATATTTAGCTGTTATCCAAGCGATAGCCTTAGGGACAAGACATATTATCGAAGTAATGAATCAATCAGGATATGAAATAGATACGATTATGGCTGTGGGTGGTGGGACTAAAAACCCTATCTTCTTACAAGAGCACGCAAATGCAACGGGATGTTTAATGTTATTGGCAGAAGAAAGTGAAGCGGTATTACTTGGGTCTGCTATGTTAGGATCTGTTGCGGCAAAGTTTTATGATGATATTCCAGACGCAATGGCCAACATGAGTAGAATTGGAAGGATCATTACACCTCAATCAACTAAAATTAAACGTTACTATGATGCTAAGTACCAAGTATTTCATCAAATGTATGATGATAGCGAAAAGTATAAAAAGATGATGAATGACGCGTCTTAATTGATTGCCTCTACCCAGTTAAATGGACCTAACTGGGTAAAGATATTACGACTAGAAAGACTTAGAGGGCCCATAACTGCAAGCGTGATTATAGTTGTGTAATTGATCATTTAGAATGTAGGTCTCGCCTTATTTTTTCTGCCGATTATTTTGTATTTCTATTATATGGTATTTGGGTTCTGCTTAAGTTCTAAAGGATAATCTCCCTGTTTTTTAACCTCAAATCCATTTTCTTTGAATTCCTCATAATCAAAACTTTCGAGTTCATCACATGCTAATTTGTGAAACTCATAAAAGTTAGGCCACCACTCATACCCATCTCCAAGGTTATTACCTAGATAAGCATCAACTATATCTATGCCCATCTTAGGGGCAACATAGAAAGCTCCCATAGCCAGTACATTTACACCATTCCCTGTAATCGCTCTTAAGGCTGCAGGTACGCTTTCTACAACACCCGAAAAAACACCTGGACATTTACTGGCCGCAATATGGATCCCCATGCCGGTACCGCAAAATAATAAAGCTCTTTCAAATTCACCTTCTGAAACTTTAGCGCCAGTTTTTAATCCAATTCGATGGAACATTTCGGGATTTTCTTCAGTTTCTGATTTAACTCCAATATCGGTGACATGCCACCCCTTTTCTTTAAGGTGTTTAACTACCGCTTCTTTCAATGGGAAGCCAGCAAAATCTGCAGCAACCAAAATATGCTTATCCATTATTGTTTTCATATCATTCTCCTTATCACTGATTAATAGTAATTATTTATTTTAAAGATGTTTTGCTAGTATCGAAACGTTTGCGCAATCGGTTCGATTGTTTAATTTAAAGTAATTTCTGATTTGTGCACTTCTATTTTTAAAAAAATGAGAGTTAATACTTATATTTAAAATAACGTTAATAACAATAAACTTATCTCTTATATTGAGGTTATTTTTATTGGAGATCGGTAGGACGAACGGAGCAATTTTATTTATAGATTTTTATTAGATTTTAAACAATAGGTAGTTAGAACTTATATTAAATGGCTACCATTTTCTGATTGTCGTGTTCCTATTCAGGTCAATTATTGAGTTAAAAGGGGGCCATGATATTGGTGGGGAGTCTTCATCTAATTGCTAGCGTGATTGACATGAGAAAAACGATAGATGTTCATCTCATGGTGTCGTAATCTTGAATTAAAGGCCTTCAGTGCCTAATATAAACTATAAATTTATCTCTGAACTGAGTCTACTGCCAAAAAATGGATAAGAACTCTAACGCAGGAAATAAAAAGTACATATCTACTGAGTATTTTCATTACCCTACCAGTAAAAAAATCACCCTTTTAATACCCTTTATCTCGGTCGACTATTTCAGGCATACAACCTGAGTCGATGAATGACAAAATATGTTTTGCTGCAATTTTAGAAGCTGTTTTCATATTCGTTGGTCCTGATACATGAGGTAAAATAGTTATGTTAGGTATGTCCCATAGCTCATCTTCAATTGGCAGTGGCTCAGTAGCGAAAACATCTAGTACAGCATGCTTGAGTCTATTGGACTCAAGGCTTTCAAGTAGGGCCTTTGTATCAATGATTTGTCCGCGAGCAAAGTTGATGAGTGATGCGCCTTGTTTAAGATACGATAAACGGGGTTGATTCAGAAGGCCTTGTGTATTGTCAGTTAATGGCGACAGCACGATAACAATATCTGACGTATTGAGTGATGTTTTTAAACCATGTCACCGTGAAAACAGCGTACATTGGGAATCGATTTTGGAGACGTACTCCACCCCGATACAGTAAATCCTTGTTGAACTAAGGATGCACAAGCCTCACGCCCCAAAGCGCCAAGTCCAAGCACGGTTACTTGGCAATCCTCTGGAAGCATTACTGGGTGCTGCTTCACATACGTTGACGTTGTTGCATTGCATAAGTGTGAAGATCTCTATGTAAATAAAGTACCATGGTAAGTACAACCTCTGCCATGGTCTTCGCTAGCTGTGGATCAGTCATCTTTACGATGGCAATATCTTGAGGAAGTGCCGCTGCCAGTTTTTCGACGCCAGCCCATACACTCTGTACCCATTTAAGGTTGCTAAGTTGTTTTAGGTCCTCTGGATCAGGATTAGCGACAATGGCAACATTAGATTGTTGCCAATGTGACGTGGTTTAATTGATGCGACTATCCCAGCTAAGGGGAAGTGGGCGTCAACCTAAGTGACAATGCTGTTGACAGCATGGTCGCCAAAACCACTTAGCTGCTACACACTAAAAAACTCAATTTAAATTAAACAAGAACTGATGAATATTGAAATAAAGAAATATTTTATGCGGGAATAGAAATGGAGTTTGTCCTAAAATGAAAATTATAAACTTAGGTAAGTAACTCGTCACACGATTAGATGATAGTGTGACGAGTTTAAATTAATAATTTAAAGCATAGCTCAATCCTAGTGTGGTTCCTGAGGCAGGTAAACGGTTCATATCTGCGTAAGTTGTCTGATGATAGACGGTTAAATAATCTTTATTAAGTAAATTATAAATACCGTATGATACTCGCCCTACAGGTAGTTTCACTTGACCTAATAAATCTAAAGTCATATAACCAGTAACTGGTAATGCACTCGAGCCGGGGTCTTTTTGTTGATCTTTAAAGGCCCTGTCATCACCTGCAATTGCCAATGCTTGTAAGCGTATATTGCTACCTCCATTAAAGAAATATTGAGCAAATGCTGTGCCTTTGAGTGGTGTTAGTCGCACTGCTGAAAGCTCTAACCAATCTCCATCATTATAATACTGACCTCGAGTATAAGCCGCTGTCCCGCCAATCTGCCATTGATCAGTAAGATTGTGTGTAATTGATCCTTCTAATCCATAAATTCGCTCATCTGTATCGATAACCTCTACTGTATAGCTATTAGTAAAGCGCACAACTTTATCAGATTCATTATAAAAACTACTTAATCTTGCTGCAGTAGCGCCATGTTTACCTTGCCATCCGAATTCAAAGTTATTAGTAGTAATAGGCTGTACGTTATTTGAATTAACTACAAATCCTGCCATTACATCACGCAAAGCCCTTTGTATGTCTGCTGTTGTAAATCCTTGGGAAAAGTTAGCAAAAATTTGATCATTTGAAGTGATCTGATAACTAGCGCCTAAATTAAATAGAAACTTATCATGCTCTGTATTTCCTTCTTCTACCGTACCAGCATCATAATTAGTTGTAGAGTCATTGACGTAATATTCTTCTAGCATTTGTTCATAAATAGGAATAAAAGCGTCAGTTTTAGCTTTAAGGTTTTGATAACGAACACCTGCGCTTGTATGCCATTTATCTGTTAAATCTATATCGCCATTAATAAAAACCCCTAATTTATCGGTGGTAGTTACAGGTCCTCCATTATATGTGAGTCCATTTGATTGAGAGCTCAATCCATTGCTAGCAAAAAAATCACCAAAGTCTTGGCCATAATATATTTGTTCGCTTTTCTCTCTTTCAAAATCAGCACCGTAGCTCAGTAGTATTTCTCGGCCTCCAAGGTCTGTTTCTGTTTGCATCACTGCTCGTACGCCAATAACTTCGACTTGAGCTTCTGATTGTGTAATGAAATATGGGTTACCTGAGCTGTAGGCTGCATAACCATCTTGTCCTATTACTGTTTTAACTGAAGGATAAAACCGATCTTTTTCATTTCTATAGTATCCAGTAACACTTAAGTTTGAACCTATAAAGTCATCATGATTATAATTTAAGTTGACAGATACCTTCGTTGTTTGAGGTTCATTTTCTATGGTCGCTCCATCAATCGCATCTAAAGAAGGAGCTACACCATATAATACGGCTAAATTATCACCATAATCTGGACCATAGTCGGTATCTTGTTGATCATTATAATAAGTCACTGCTAAGTTAATGGTCTGACTATCTGTTAAGTTAACTCCTATACTGCCATTAAGGCTTAAAGAGTTAGTATCCTGTTGATCCGTTTGGTTTACATCTGGACTTATACGATCACCATCACTATCGAACTTACCTCCTTTACTGTCATAATCAATATCTAAGCGTCCGTACCATACTTCTCCGCCATAACCTAAAGTTTGGCCTACATGATAACCTAGAGATTCTGAGTTAAATTCTCGATTGCTACTGGTACCAACTCTGGTTTCCATAAATGAGCCATAATTATTGAATGATTTAGTAACAAGGTTAATGAGACCTCCTGATGCACCGGCACCATAGATACTTGTCGCACCAGAAATGACTTCAACACGCTCAAGTTGTTCAGGATCAATACTATTAAGCTCTCGAGATAAACTACGAGAACTGCTCAAAGGTACGCCATTGAGAAGATATTGTACTGGCCGCCCATGCATCGTCGTTCCATAATTACTTGTTGATCCACTACTTGCTCCTAAACTAGGGATCAGTTGGGCTAATATATCTCCAACCGTACGGTCGCCCGTTGCTTGCATTTGCAACTCATCTTCAGTTATTACTTGCGTAACAGAAGGCATTTCACTAATTTTTTGTGCTAATACAGTACCTGTTTTTGCACTAGCTTTGACCAAAACAGTATCTAGCGTTGTATTCTTACGAGATGATCCTGTAGCGGGTTCATCAATAGTATTGGTATCAGCATATGATTGCTGAGTCATACAAAGGATAATAAAGGATATGGCAAGTTGATGGTTATTTTTCATATTTACTTCACTGTAGTTAGGTAGCCGTATAATTTATCTTTGGCTAATTTAGTTGTACATCCGGTGTATTGTTAGTTGAATGCGTTAAACGATAATGATTATCAGCATTATATTCTTAAATAAAACTAATGACAATGATTATCAGTTCCATTAACATTGGGGTTAATTGATAGTGGTTGTTATTTAGATTTGTGTGTTAAAGGAATAAAATGCAAGCAATGGTGGTTTTATCTTGTTGGGTATTAGGATCGTTGCAAGGAGCAACTTTAATTTTAGTTCCTGAGATGATGTTACAAGGCGAACTGACTGCGCTAGAATTAGCATTACCCTTATCTCTAGGCACATTTGTTTTTATGTGTTTTTCTGGTTATTGGGGAAAGAGAATAGATTTAAAAGTGTCTAAACATCAACCTCTAATTTCTGTTATTCGTTGGGCATTATTAGGTTTCTTAATTTCACAAATAAGTTTTATTTTATTATTAGATTTTTCTCATCTTCAAGGCTTATCTCTTGTCACCGCATTATGTTTTAGTCGAGTAATGCATGGTGTTTTTTGTAGTGCACTTATCCCAACCGCACAATTAACCCTTTCTAAGAATGATCACAAAGGCGATAAGTTGGTGTGGACGAGTATTGCTACCAATACAGGTCGATTAACTGCACCACTTTTAACTTTCATTCCTCTTAACATTAATTATTTTAGCCTCTGGTTTATTGCCATTATTACATTCTTTTCTTTGCTCCTTGCCTGGCACCACAATGAAACGTCTATGGGCTATATTAATCCTCCAACTTCACCTAAAAGTCGGGTAATAGAAGACAAATTTACTTTATTTAGTAATCCATTATTGATCGCAACATGTATTGCAGGTGTCTTAATCTCTCTATTTTCATCACAGTTACAATTTAGTCTAGGTCCGTTGTTATTAGCTAGATTTGAAAATATTCAATTAGTCAGTGAGATGACTGCAACTCTATTATTTGCTGCAAGTGTTAGTGCATTAATCTCCTTGTTTATTTTATATCGCCCCCTTAGCCGATATCCTAAATTATTTTTAACCGTCATCGCATCTAGTCTTATCATCGGCAGTATTTTATTTATGGTTCAAGAATATCTTATTTTAGCCGTTGTATTAATTAGTTCATCTTTATCAATGGCTCCTACTTGGTATACATCATTAGCACTACATGCAAGCCACAATAACAAAGGGCGTACTTCTGCTGCAATATCTCAAGGACATACTTTAGGGAGTGTATTGGGTGCATTGATGGGCGGCTTATTGTTTGTATTAAGCGAACAAATTTTATTGTTTAGCTTTCTTTTCTTGATGCTGATGATTTTATTCTCTTGGGGAATGATCAGTTTCCAAGATGAAAAACTAGATGATCAGGTATTGCTTACTAAAAAGCTTAATTAAGATTGGAAAAAACATAACGGGTAGAGCCTTACTTTCTACTACTTTGAATTATTACATTTACTTTTATTAAACGGAATTATCTATGAAACAGACTAAATCAAATAAAATTAGATTTATGTTAAACCCTATTATCATCGCAATGTTAGGTGTGCCATTACAATCACAAGCAGCAGATGAGGAATATGGAATGGTAGTCACTGCAAATAGAACACCGCAAAGTATTAGTGATATTGCCGCAACAGTTTTAGTGATTGAAGAAGAACAAATTGCAGAACAAGCTCAGTCAGGAGTTGAGTTTAAAGATATTCTTGCTAACTTAATTCCAAGCATCGATGTTGGGAGTCAGTCTCGTTCAAATGCAGGACAAAATATGCGAGGTCGTTCTGCCTTAGTAATGATCGATGGTATTTCATTAAATTCAACTCGCTCTGTGAGTCGTCAGTTTGATTCTATCAATCCATTCAACATCGCTCGAATCGAAGTCATATCTGGTGCATCAGCTATGTATGGTGGTGGAAGCACAGGTGGTATTATTAATATTATTACTAAAAAAGGTAATGAGGATGGAGATGGCGTTCACACAGAAACATGGGTTGGTGCTCAATCGGGGTTTAATAATAGTGAAGATTTACAGTATCAAGTTGCACAATCGATTTCTGTTAATAAAGATAAATTAGATGCACGTTTAGCTATTTCATACGATCAAACTGGTGGGACGTACGACTCAAATGGCGACATGGTTATACAAGATGCGACGCAAACTAGTTCTCAATATGTTTCTCAATTAGATGTAATGGGAAGCCTTGGTTATGACATCACAGATACGAAACGTATTGAACTCACAGCACAGTTTTATGATAGTGGCCAAGATAGTGATTACGGTATCGATTATGGTGCATCTTATGGTAATTATTTTAATAATGATGAAATCAATATGGTGGAAGGTTATTCTAATAATGACCAAGCTAAAACGACTAGATACATGTTAGCTGCAAATTATATTGATAGTGATTTTTATAATCAAACCATGAACCTGCAATTTTTTACCCGTTATGAATCATTACGGTTTAACCCTTTTTATGCAGGAACATTAAGTGCCTCTGAACAAAATACGACAGTGATTGGTTCTAAGTTAGTATTTACAGCGCAACCAACAGATAGTTTGAACTTAGTTTATGGTGCGGATGCTGAACTTGAAAAATTTGATGCGACACAAACCTATTACAATACAACCATTGCGGCTCTTTCAAATGGTCTTGTCATGGAACCCGTTGGTTCAACTGGTCGTTATCCTGACCTTGAAACTGCTTATTTAGCTGCTTTTCTACAGGCAGAGTATGAAATTAATGATGCATTGAGTGTTAATGCAGGGGCTCGTTATCAATATACGCACACCAAGGTGGGAGACTTTGTTGATAAAGATCAGCAATATGCCATGTTAGCAGGTGACCCAACTAATTATGATGCGATCGAAGGTGGAAGTAATAATTACGGCAATGCCTTATTTAATGCGGGTATCTTGTATAAATTAACTGATCAACAACAAGTTTGGTTTAACTTTTCTCAAGGCTTTGATGTTCCGGACAGTACTAAGTACTATGGCTCTGGTACGTATAATGCTGATGGCTCGGTGGCGAGTAGTGTTAATGTGTCCGATAACCCGTTGGAAGGTATTAAAACAAATTCAGCAGAGTTAGGTTGGCGTTTAAATAATGAAAATGTATCTACTCAATTAACTGCATATTATTCATTGTCTGATAAAAAAATAGAAGTTCAGGATGATTACTCCATTGATATGGTCGACGATAAAGTACGCATTTATGGTTTAGAGACTCAACTTGATTATTACTTAAGCGATGAGTTGCTTATTGGTGGTAATTTCAGTTATATCGTAAGTGAAAGTAAATCAGGTGGGGAATGGAAAAATTTAGAAGCCACTGCAGCTAGCCCTTCAAAATTAACTGCTTATATTGCTTGGCAAAAAGAGCAATTTAATACACGCCTTCAAACAACCCAAATGCTTGATTATAAAGATGGCGATGATAATAAATTGGAAGGTTATAACACTGTTGACTTGTTAACTGGTATTCGACTACCTGTTGGTAGTCTTAGTTTAGGTATCACTAATTTATTAAACTCTGAATATCAAACATTGTGGTCACAACGAGCGACTTATTATTATGGTGGTTCAGTTAATTCAAACTTATTTAACTTTGAAGGCCAAGGTCGCACATATTCTGCCAACTATAGCGTGAAATTTTAATGTCTAATATTTTGTTAACCGTTAATAAATTAACTTGTCGTTTAGGTGGCAAGTTAATTCTAGATGATATCTCGTGTGAATTTTTGCAGGGTAAAGTAACCGCTTTAATTGGCCCAAATGGCTCAGGAAAAAGTACTTTACTGAAGTTAATTGCAGGATTAGAAAAACCAATCGCTGGGGATATTCGCCTAATAGATAAAGTAATATCGAAATATTCTCGAGCTGATTTAGCGCTTAAGTTAGCAATGTTGCCACAACGTCATAGCACTCCTGTTGGTTTGACTGTAGCTGACCTCGTAGAATTTGGTCGTCATCCCCATCGTCGTTGGTTTGCTCCTCTAACTAAAAAAGATCAACAAAAAATGGATTGGGCAATGCAAGAGGCAGGTGTGGCAGAATTTGCAGATCTTACTATTGAAACACTTTCAGGAGGAGAAGCTCAACGTTGTTGGTTAGCAATGGTGTTAGCACAAGATACAGATATTGTCTTATTAGATGAACCTACCTCATGGCTAGATATTGGCCATCAAGTGGAATTGTTACATATAGTTAAGCGTTTAAATGAGCAGTATGGAAAAACTATTATTTGGGTATTACACGATCTAAATCAAGCTCAAGAGTTTAGTCATCACGCTGTTATGTTAGAAAAAGGTAGAGTGATTGCAGCTGGTAATATAGATGAAGTTTTGACTGCTGAACGTGTTTCACAGGTTTATAATACTTCGGTTGCTCGTGTTGAAGTTGAAGGTCAAACCTTACTTTGGCCTAGAACTAGAATTGAACCCATATTAGCTGAACAGGGGGAAGACTAATGTTAAATTGGTCTCGATTCTTGCTTATTACTATTGCCTTTTTGTTCACGATGAATGTCTCTAGTCAAGAAATACAGAAACAAGAGAGCGATACATTACCACTTTCATTGCCTACTAGTTTAAAAGAGACGCCTCGGGTTGTTGCTTTAAATTGGTCTGCGGCTGAAATGTTATTGTCACTGGGTATTAAACCTACTGCATTAGCTTCAATTAATGGCTATAGAAAGTGGCAATCAAACCATCCTATAATACCTGATGGTGTAGTTGAAGTAGGTAATAGAGCCTTTCCAAGCTTGCCTGTTATATTAGAGCAACACCCCGATCTTATTATTGGTTATCCATTCCGTCATGCGCGTTTATTGGGCGAATTAAATAACATTGCACCTACCTTATTGCTGCAACAGTTCGCTCGCTTTAATCAAGTTGATTATCGTTACATGGATCAGATGCGAATTAACTATTTACTACTTGCTGAAAAATTAGGTAAAGCAGGTTTAGCACAAAAACAATTATTTGAAATGGATAATGAATTAATACGCCTACGTCAGGTTTTAATCGATGCTGGTTTAGAGGGTAAAAAAGTAGCTTACGGTAAATTTGTCGGAATGGGTTATGGCTTACGTGTTTTTTCTAAACAAAGCTTGGCTGCTTCAGTCATTGTTAAGTTAGGTTTGCATTATGAATGGGATATTACTTTACCCGGAAAAGACTTCACTCATTTACAACTAGAGCAAATAAAAATGCTACAGAATACTGCTCTCATTTTAGTACAGGAAACTTCCGGTAAAGGTGAGCGTATGATGAATTCACCTCTTTGGAAACAACATCAATTTGTAAAAAATGATGATATTTATGTCGTACCTCCCTTATGGAGTTTTGGAGGACCTGTTTCAGTGATTCGCATGGCTCGTGCTTTTACTAAGGTTTTAATGGAGAAAAAGAATGCTCTATAAACTACCTAAAGCAATGCTACATCGTGGTTTTTTTTGGCCTGTTTTAATCCTTTTAAGTGTAATAATTTTAATGCTCGATTGGCAAAGTTATCAACAGTCTGTATTAGATAATGACTATGCGATGACTTATTTTTATCAACTCTTATTGCCGACTCTGCTAATGGCAATACTGTGTGGCTCATTGCTTGCACAATCCGGTGTAATTGTTCAAACAGCGCTAGGTAATGGATTTGCATCTCCCTCAACAATAGGTATCAGTTCAGGTGCATTATTGGGAGCGATGGTGATTAACTTAGTGGTTGATGATCCAAGTATTTGGCAAGTTTGGTCATCTGCATTTTCCTTTGCGTTGGCCATTGCTATGCTGATTTTATTATTATCACAAGTGATTGGTGGTAGTAAGTTACAGCTTATCTTAATCGGTATGGCGATGAGTTTAGCTGTGGGGGCTCTATCATCCGCTATCATGATTTATGCAGAACAACGTATGGATGGTTTATTTCTTTGGGGAAGTGGCAATATTGGGCAAAGTGATAACCAATTAATTAGTCTTGTTTTATTACCCTCGTTACTACTACTCTCACTGCCTTTATTATGTCATCGACAATTAGATATGTTGAGCTTAGGAGATGATAGTGCCAATGTCATTGGTTTATCCGTTCGTCGATGGCGTATTGCTTTATTATTGCTCGCTGTTTTACAAGCATCATTAGTAACCGCAATGGTTGGTGTATTAGGATTTATTGGTTTAATGGGCCCTCATCTTGCGCGTATGCTTGGGTTTAACAAAACACGAAAACAACTTATTTTTGCTAGTTTAATTGGTGCATTATTAGTTATTGTAGCGGAGTTGTTTTCTCGCTCATTACCCGTTTCTGGCTTTCGTTTACCCACTGGGGTTTTAACCGTATTATTGGGTATGCCATTCTTTTTATACTTATTAACCCGTAAAAAAGGTGCAATGAGTATGGCTATGCAAGAAAATGGTTTTGGACTTTCTGCTCTAATTAAATTACCAAAGCTATTTGCAATTTCAATTCCAGCCTGCTTTGTTGTATTGACGGTTATGTATTATTGGCCGAACGAAGTTACTTTTGAATTTACAATTTGGCGTATGGTTGTTGCGATAATGGCGGGCTTTGCTTTAGGAATGGCGGGTTGTGCGTTACAGGCTTTATTTCGTAACCCTATGGCTAGCCCTGACATTTCTGGGGCTACTTCAGCTTCAGTGTTATGCATTATTCTTGCTTTACAGGTTTGGCCTGATGCCTCTCGTATTGACTTGTTTCTTTTTGCCTTAGTGGGAGCTGCGATTGTTGTTTTTATTTTGTTTATTGCAATGCATTTTCAACTTAGAGTTTCACAGCTTGCATTATTAGGCATCGCCATATCAGCTTGGTGTGGAACGATTGCTTCTATGGTATTGACGTTTGGATCAAGTTCAGCCTCTATCACTGTTCTTTGGTTAACAGGGACGACATATGGTGCAGATGCTCAAATTGGTTGGTTATTAACAGCAGTTACACTTCCTTGTTGCATCGCTTTGATTGCATTAGCTCGTCATTTAGACCTTTTTACATTGGGAGAAGATTGGGGGCTGCATCTTGGGCAGCCTCTGATGCAGCTTCGATTATTAATTATATTATTGGTTGTCTTTTTAACTGCAGCAGCAGTAGCTGCTGTTGGAGCAATCGCTTTTGTCGGTTTACTCTCTCCCCATATTTTGCGTCTAATGGGACAAACACGTCATTGGGTACTGTTGATTGGGAGCGGCTTAGTAGGCGCTTGGTTGCTGCTACTCGCAGATGGATTCGGCAGAACATTATTAGCGCCATTTGAAATAGCAAGTGGGATTTTAGTTTCAATTATTGGCGGATTGTATTTTATCTGTTTAATTTTATTAGGTTACAAAAGGAATTAGTGTGTCAGGATTAGATCTTATTTATCAACGTAGTTCGTGTCATGTACATGAAATGGAGCATCCAGCACCAGATAAGCAAAAGTTAAAGCGTATTTTACAATCAGTCATGAGTGCTCCTGACCATGGGAATATTAAACCATGGCATATAGTTGTTGTTGAAACTGAGCATGTACCGACTATGTGTGAATCCATGTGTAATGCTTGGTTAGATAATGCCGGCCATATCGATCCAACTCGAGTTCGTCGTTTAACGAGTTATTTAAAAGATGCTCCAATGGTTGTGCTAGTTTCTGCCAACATTGCTGAGCCTCATGCTGTATCTCGTCGAGATCAAGTATTAGCGGCAGCAGCTGGATGTCAAAATATTCTTTTAGCTGCAGAACAAGAAAAGGTTGCAGCTGTTTGGTATAGCACTGATGCGGCAGAGCTACCAAAAGTACATCAACTATTTGGATTAACTGAAAAACAAGAGCCCGTTGCTTTTATTATTTTAGGAACTAAAAAAGAACTGCGTATAAAAAAACGTTCAGACGTAGCTAATCATTGTTACAAATGGGTAGGTAATGAGCAATTAACAACGTTGTTTGAGTAATCAAATATAAGGCTATTTACAGTAGCCTTTTCTAGTGATTATGCTTAATAGTACTAATATTTTATTATAGAGGTTTTAGCATTTAAGTTGAGTTTTCTCTAATTTTTAAGTGTCTAGCTGGTATTCTTTGATTCATTCTTTTTTAAGATAGGTGGCCACTTTACTCACACTGCACATTAAATGGTTCGTATGATAGAATCACAAAAAATAATTTGGATCGTGTAATTTTCTTTAAAATTTAAGTATCAAAGATAAATCATTATCGAAAAAATATGAAGTAATTGAGCCTGAAACACTAATAATACGATTGTTGTGTTTAAGTGCTTTTTCATAAATTTATAGTTTCTAACTAAAGGGGACGAAAGTTAGTTGCTGTTCTGGCCTGCTTCCCCTCCTGTGCGGGGGGGGGGGGGCTGTAATGACCATTCCTACCGCAACCGGTTTTCTTCATCTTGCTTATATTGGAAAATGGCACCACGCTATCAGTTGGCCGATAGCGTGTCGTTAAACGTCTTATTTTAATGATTAACTTCTATGCCACATTTTATTAACAAGCACCGAGCATCATTTCTGAAAAAGCACTGCCATCGATTCCTGATGCATTCGCCACATAAGGTGCGTAAACCTCAAATAACATACGTGTATCTGAATGACCAAGCATATGAGAGATATACAATGGATTTTCATGTGCCGCTATATGTAATACGGCTGCCGTATGGCGTGTTTCATAAGGACGGCGCCGTTTTAAACCGGCTTTTGCCAATGTTTTATACCAGACGTGCTTACCAATGTAGTTAGTACTGATTGGTTTACCTTGAGATGTGGTAAATAGAAATGGGGTGTCATGTTTTTTATTCGCGATGATGCGTTTTAATGCATCAAAGAGTGTATCGTTCATTTTAAGATCACGTCTGGACTTAGGTGTTTTTACGCCGCAAATTTCTCCATCGACATAATTTTGTCTGATGTGAATAAGACGGTGTTCAAAATCGATATGCTTTTCAAAAAGCCCATGAATTTCACAGCTTCGCATGCCTGTCCAAAAACGAACCAGAAAGTAATCATGCCAATAAGAGGAAACAACCGCTAAAAAGCGTTGTACTTCTTCAAACGTCATTGGATGTGAATCTGCTTTTTCTTCTTTCAAAGAACGATAACGGCGCAGCGGGTATTCAAAGTGGTATTCGTCAGCGACTAATCCCATGCAGCTAATAAGCGGTCCCAAAATGCCATTGATGCGACAGTTAGAGAGTTCACGTGTGCCGTCTTTTTTGGTTAAATCGAGTAAGGTTTGGCGGTAGTGGTCGACATGTGCCAACGTAAGCTCGTTGACTAACGTATTACCAAAAGTAGGTTTTAAATACCGTTCAATAGTCAGTTTAACGGTTCTTTCATAACTACTCTTCCATTTCTGCTTTTGACGGTCAAACCACTGGTCAATGAACTCATCAAAAAATGGGAAATGTCGGTTGGGATGTTTGGCGCGTTGGAGTGTCTCAAACAACGTGACTTTTTTACTATCAGGAAAATAATCACGATATTGAAAGGTGCCTAAATCAATCTCAGCGTTCATTTGTTTAAGTTGTGCTTTAGCTATATTAAGGTTTTTGGGAGTGGCCAACGTTTTCGTACCTTCACGAAAACGTTGGCCATAAAGATGAAAATCGAATTGAATGCGTCCGTTTGGACGGATACGTATTTGAGCCATATTGGCCTCCATCAAATAGTACTATCCCTATCCGATGGTTTACGTATAATAACGCCATCGGCTGGATCTCGGTTAAAGGTGGTGCAGCCGGTACGAGGCGAAGTGGTTGCCGCCACTTCGTCTCAACTGCTATTTATATGAATAAAACGATTAAATTTCATTCATATATCTACTATAAAACAAGCTGTATATTTGTCCAGTTGTTTATTTCATTTTTTTAAAATGATATTTCACTTCTTTCTCCATATAAGGCTTTATACTCTCCCTTATTTCCCTTTAAAACGCAGACACACACACTGTTTCATTACACATTAAATCCAAACAGATCATTTTGCTTTTCTTCAGACTCTTCCTGTGGTTTATTCCCTTTACTATTCTCAGCATTTTTTATCACGACTTGTGCCTTGGCCATATCCTCGGGGATAGGTTCAATGGCAATAGTCGCATAGGGATGCTTGTGGGTTATATCTTTATAAAAACCAAGCTTATACTCACTTTCTTGTCCTTCTTCCTTAAGTATGGCGATTTTTATTTTATCCGAAGTCGTTATATCTTTAATTTTAATCGGAATAATATCTCTTAGGTGCAATATATATAGTTGATCGTCAGTAAATGAAATCGCATCTGATGCGATGGGAATATCAAATTTATACGGCTTAACTAGGTTGAGAAAATATAGTTGCTCTGGTGTTATCAACAGATGGCTTTGGTTTGCTTGTTTGATTTTTCTGTATTTATTATGGAAATGTCTCACTCGATCTTTGAAATGATTAATATCTATGATCATATAACCAAGTTCCTGATACGCTTTAGGCTTTTTTTTATAAAATTCATCAACACCTGCCAGTGAATGCGTTATGGTCATATTACCCGTTTTAAAGGTGATGTTTTCATCGTGTTGAGCGATTTGAATCTTACTATCGCCCACATTTTCACATAGTGCTTGAAGCTCATCTGTCGCTGTTTGCGACAATACAAGTGAGATCGGTATTGGGATATCACTGGGGATGTCATGCAGTTCTAGATTATTATCGCTTTGTACGCGCATCTCTTTGTGCTCTTTATCAAACGCAACAAACTGAACGGGGGCATGTGGGGTCACTTCATGGAGTAATCTTAATACCTCAAGCGCTCTCACTTCTTTGTACACATATTCTTCTGTTTTTTTAATAAATTCTTTATGTGCTTGATGAAAAGGGGCGAAGTCACAACCTAAAAACTCATTCTTATCGGTCCATATACCGATTGTATTAGATGCGTTTTTATTGATCATGACCTCTAGCGCGAGCGAATGACCTTTGCCAGCATAGTTCTGAAGTTGACTGAAATATTCACCATCGAGCGAAAAGCGCCTTTGTTTTAACTGATGCTTTTGCGCTAAAGGGATGGTCACGTCCAGGTATTCAGGCGCATGGCCACCAATTAACTGTAATGTATTTTTTTTGGGGTCAATAATGAAGCTGACGCAACAATCTGATTCTCTTTTATCAAGTTTCTTGCTGATGTTAGATATTTTGTCGTTATATTGAGTATCAATAATGAGTAATTCAGACATTGATCGTTCTCCTATGGTGTTAATGTTTGTAAAGCTTGTTTAAGAACAAGCTCTGACGCTGAAAACTTGGGGGTAAGCGTAATAGTGAGATGGCTTGCTCCCTCGGGTTGCTTAATGACGGAGACTTTCTCTTTGCCCTTGGCATAACGTGTGTTTACTAAGCTAAGCAAGCGGGCTTCTTTTGTTTTACGGTTCACTGTTAATACAAAAGAATAGGCTAACCATTGCCATTCTGGTTGACGAAAAACGACTTCAAAATAACCGGCATTTCGCGCATTGCTTGCAATCTGTATTTGCAAAGCAGGATGAGAAGTATGGTTAGCCTCTATAAAGCCAACTTCGCTATCACTCATATCTTTGCTGCTAGCGGTATGAACGTTTTTACTCCCTGCGATGAAGGTAATAGTGCCAAGCCCAAGGAGGGCTGTGTGCTGTTCTTTGCTGAGCGTACGAGGACTATGCTTGCCAGAGCCCGCCCAAACTTGGCTTAACACGTTAAAATCAAAATAATTTTTCATACGCATACTTATAAAGAGTTGGTCAATAAAGTAGGTGGGTTGTTTGCTCGCTGCTTTTTCCCATTGTCGATAATAATATTTCGGATTTTTATCGGCACTTTCACTGGCTGACCTTACGCTATGATTAGTTTTAGTGGGCCACAAATAATCACGTAATGCTTGTTCGGTTAGCATGACAGGATTTTTCTGCTTTTCACTCACAGATAGATTGTTATAACCCTCACTCACTAAACAGAGCTGTCGTGATAAATCGTTAGAATCCGGGGCTAAACCAAGTAAAAAACGTAATTGTGCATGCGAAAAGGATTGTTTTGCTGAGTTTGCCTGTTGGGGGCGTAGATACGGAAATAGCCATTGCGTGCCATGCAGGTATGACCAGCGTGTCGTGGCATAATGTTGGTGTCCAATCTGACGCGTGAATTCATCAAACAAAAGGTTGTCGTTAATTTCACTGTCATCAAGTCCTTCAAGCCAGTAGTTAAACTTTTTTCTAATTATCTCTGGTGATAGCATCGGCTTTAAGTCAGCGTATGACCCTAAGTCGTGTGTCGGGTGCTGATAGGCTAGCTGCAACATTTGCTGTTGAGATAAGTGAATACCACTTTTTCGTAGGTGGTGAAAGCGGACATTTTGACCATTGTACGCTTTTATCGCCCTGGTGACTGGTAACAGATAATTAAGCTGGCGCGAACTCATTTTCTCTTTATCAAAACCAATTAACGGTACATTATAGTGACACCCTTCCTTAAGCTGAATAGCAATATGTATTAACATTGCCATTGATTCTGATAATACAACATCAAGTGTACGTGCCTTGTGGTTTTTTGTATCGCCCTCTATTGTCTTCATAACAGTTATGCGAAAAGCAGTTGATTTGTCAGATAAAGGGATAATATCTTTGATGCGTAGCCTTAATACTTCCCCGCGTCGCAACATCGCAAAGTAAGCAATGATCGCGCTCACTGCGCAATACAAACGCTGCAGTAATGTGCCATCCGGGTGGGTAAGTAATGCATCTACTATTTCGTGTAATGCGGTCAAAGGAATACGAAAAGGATCGACCGTCGGAGCGAGGCTAGGACTTTCAAACGCACCGATATCAAGATGGTCAGTGAGGGTTTGTGTGGTCAGAGAACGGAAAAAGTAATGCACTAACCCCTTGTGTGTGTCATTTTCCTGTTTCTCATAGACCCGTTTAGCCCATTGCTGCAGTTGAGCTTGGTCGATAGCCATTTCATAGGAGAGTGGCTCATCGTTAAAGCACACTTCAATATTGCAGTATTTTGTGATGGTTGTTATAGATAGTATCTCTCGTTGTACACCGCCGTTTAAAATTAACTCTCGGCAATACAGGAAGAGGTAATGTTCAAGCACATTATCAGGATCTAAATTTGGGATAACACAACTGGAGATCTCGCCTTCATCAATCCACTGCTTGATTAATTGGCGCTGCGGCCAACGAGGCTTACTGCTCACTGCGATAATACTGCGTTTTTTATCTATCAACCAATCCTGCTGATAGAGTGCTGCGAGCAGTTTTTTTTGTTGTTTTGGCGATGGGGGCGTTAAATCAAAATCAACATGACGCTCAGGTTGTGATATATCCTTGAGTAAGGTAGGCGGCACGCTATCGCGGTGATGCCAGAGTGATTGAAACAAAATATGCCATTGATATGCGCTACATGGCCCTAAGTGATAAGGCGCTGTCGATATGTGCTTATTCAATTGATTGAGTAGCTGACGCTGCGTGAGTGAAGGATATTTTGTTTGGTAATACTTCTCTAAAAAGCAATAACTGTGCAGTGTTAAATGATAGCGCGTAAAAGCAGTTTCTGTTTCTTGATGGGTTGTTGATGGTGTCTGATGATGACACACCTTGAGGTGTGTCTGTTGGTCTGTACGCTCAAGACAGGCTGGGTTATTTAAGAGTTCAACAAGATGGTTTAATGAGAGCGGCGCAACTTCGAGCGCAAGCGTTAATGCCGCCTGTGCAGCGCTGGGATTAACATGATTTTTCACGGCATTTTTTTGCTCTTCCTGATAGCCTTGCCAAAGGTCATAGGCTAGTGCTGCTTGTGTACGCCCAGCATGGGCATGAACTAATGAGGTGAAAGTCCTCTGTAGGAAGATCACCGTTTAATCAATTAAATGATTAAACGCTAACTACTAGCGAATGGCAAGGGCTTATCCGTGAGGATGGGTCCGGAGGAAGCCGCTAGCAACTTTGCGAGCTGATGAACAAGAACATCATATGAGGCGTAGGCTAAAGGTGAGTTGGCACAAGACAACGAAACCACGTGATCTAATGGCCACCGTAAATGATGCAGCAGTGCAAAGAAAGTACATGCTCTTATCTGGGGAGATCTGCTTAACACGCGATCGGTAACTTAACCAGTCAGGCACTGGTCTATAACAGCCTTGGCTTTTCAGCATCATCAACTGAAAAGAGCTAAACCGATGAAAACCGATAGCACAGGTTTAGGTAACTAAATCTGTGAGTAAGCAGAAGTCAGCAGACGGCATAGTAGCCAAACGCCCATCGTAATGGAGGGGACACGGTGAAGGCCTGAACATCTTAAACGAGGAGATACCATATTGAACTTGAACCACAAAACCTCACCATGTTGTGATAGTGACACTCAGCGTTCAGATATGAACCATACCTTAAATGAATATCCATTAATGACGTTAATGCTCAGTGACGACAATATGAAAGCGGCATGGAAACATGTTAAAGCCAATAAGGGTGCGCCAGGTATTGACGGAATGAGTCTCGAAGACGCTGAGCCATTTCTATTAGCTCATTGGCAAGGAATAAAAGCAAAACTGATGGAAGGCCACTATTTTCCACTCGCGGTAAGACGGGTCATTATCCCGAAACCCGATGGTGGAGAACGCTTCTTGGGGATACCTGCGGTCATCGACAGGCTACTTCAGCAAGCGATGAATCAAGTGATCACGCCTTACTTTGAACCAGTATTTTCGTATCATAGCTACGGATATCGCGCGGGTAAAAGTGCACATCAAGCGGTAACACATGTACAAGATTGCATCTCGCAAGGGTACAAAACAGCCGTTGATATTGACCTCTCAAAGTTCTTTGATGAAGTTAATCATGACATGCTAATGAACCGCGTTGGTCGTAAAATCAAAGACAAGGCATTAATGCAATTACTCGGTCGGTTTTTACGAGCAGGTATTGCAGAGGCAGAAACAGGTCTTTGGTTTCCATCCGATAAAGGCGTACCGCAAGGTGGGCCACTATCACCACTTCTTTCCAATATCATTTTGGATGAACTGGATAAAAAGCTAACACGAGAGCGATTACACTTTGCTCGGTATGCGGACGACATCATTATTTTAGTGAAGTCCAAGTTTATCGGCAACAAGGTTAAAGTTGCGATATCGCACTACATCAGTAAACGTTTAAAATTGATTGTTAATGAAAATAAAAGCCGTGTCGGGCCTGTATCTGGCTCGAAATTTTTAGGCTTTACCTTCTATCGAGGTGGTTTGCAGATCCACGCTAAGACTTTAAAAATATTTAAAGATAAAGTGCGGATACTGACCAATCGAAACTGGGGGATAGCAATGGGAAAACAGATCCACAAACTCAATTTATATTTACGAGGATGGGGAAATTATTTTCTGATAGCCAAGGGTTACCAATTGACGATTGAGCTTGACCATTGGATCCGTCGCCGACTGCGAATGTGCTACTGGCGGCAATGGCGAAAACCACGGACGAAAGTGAGATCATTGATCAAGCTGGGAGTCAGTGAACGTTTAGCTATTTCCTGTGGGATCACCAGCAAAGGACCTTGCCGTAGTTCGAAAACCAAAGGGATCAATATAGCGATCAGTAATGAGTTTTTAGCCAGACAAGGTTTGATATCATTAAAGGATCTGTGGATTAATATTCACTATTCATCATAAGATGAACCGCCCTGTGCGGAGCCGCATGCAGGGTGGTGTGGGGGCTGGAGGTTAGATACCTCCGGCTACCCGATTCACTTAAGCGGCTAAACCAAACTAAGTCACGATCAACAAATGATTTTTTAGTGCGCTCGGGCAGTTGCCACTGGGCAATATCATTGAGGTAGATAAGGATCGCATTTAGGGCCTGTCGGTAGTGCTTTCGTTTGCCTGTGGGTACTTGATTGATTGCTTGGTTGAGTTGTAGATAATGTTTATCTGTTAATGTACGCTGCAGCACGCTTTCATCTGGCCAGCGTGAGAGTACCCAATGAATATTTTCATTGGCAGATGAGTGTTGTTGATAAGGTAATAGCGCTTCACTATTATTATGACTGTATTTAAGGTAGGTGAGTACCGTAGTCGGCGCTAGTTTTAACACATTATTCATCTACAACGCCCCTCGCCTTTGCAATTGCAATAACCCTAACCGAGCAACAAGGTGTTCTAAATAATTTTGTAATGGCACAAGCGTGAGTGGAAATTGGTTATCACTACCGAGGTGTTCACCTAAATTACTATGGCCCATTAGCCGATCAATTTGCTGCGTAGCAAGGTGGTGAGGCGGTAGGCTTGTTAGTGCGCATTGGGCAAAAAAGTGACGTAATTGATAAGGCACAACACCAGGCCATAACGAATGCATCTTTGTGCGTAAAAAACGTGCAGTCAGTAATTGTTGCTCACCTTGATCGTCAATTAAGTACCACATTGCTTGATTTATTCGGTGGTGTGGGAACTGCATAGTAATCATTTTTTGTAGCTGTACGTACTCAGTGATTTGCGTTTTAAGGTAGCTACATAGTATGACAGGACGCCATTGCCCTTTATCAAACACACACACCTTCTCGCCAGCAAAGCAGCGACGACGTTCAATAGTGATCGCATGAGTCGGCCGGACTCCCGCTAAGGTAATAAACAGAAAAGCCAGCTGAATCGTTCGCCAGTTGTAGTAAAGACGATGCTGTTCAAGAGTCATGTTTTTTGCAATATTATCTGCTTCTACTTTATCGTGCAGCGCCTTAAAAAAGACCACCACGTCATGCTCTAAAAGGCTACGTTGACTACCGATGCACATTGATGGGATCGCTTCATACTGTTTACTACCATTTTGTGTATTAAGTTGGTAAACCGTGATGATGCCGTTCTTTTTAAGGTAGTTTGCAATGTTAATCCTCGGCTCTGAGAGGTTTTTAGGTTGCCCAAGTATATGCGCAGTAAAGTGCTTACTAAGCTTAAGTTGGTTAATCGCTATGATGATCCTTTCTAAATAACGATTTTGTGCTAAAAATATTTTTTTTCGTAATCGGTCTGTTTCCTCAACTTGATAGGCGGTCGCACTTTTATGATGCAATCGATTTGGACCCAGTAAGACCATTTTAGCGAGCGATGATAAGCCAGCGTCTACTTGAATACAGTAGGAAAAATATCGAAAGAACACATCACGTTTATTACGGTGGCAACGGCGGAGTAGTTGTGGAGGCTTCCATCTCTTTTGTAATTCGCTATAGAAATGCTTCTTTTCTTGCTGATTGAGCATGGGAGCTTGGTAACTTAATGAAGAGACAAATGCCTGAAATAAAACTTGTAGCGCAGTCGGTAGAGGTTGCCAAAGATAAAAGGTGCCTTGCTGGGTGTGGTAGGGCTGTGCGTACTCAGTCCAAGATATATTACCGTCTTTAAAGTTGCGGAGGCAGTGCGCTTCACACTTATCAGTTGCACTCACACGGCGCAGATCAGGAATATCTTTCAGGCTGGTGATGTTATCGAGTTGATCCGTTAACCAGAGGTAGATAAACAGTAATAATGTGCGGTGGCTATCGTGTGATAGCATGCTTGATTTAGTGAACTTTTCAAAGGCAACCGCTAATGAAGCTGCCGTTTGATGGGAATTTGGCATCACACCGCCTGCATTATGCCCCTTGTTTTTCTCTTTTAACGCCGCTATTTTACCCATTAATATCCTTAATATGCCTAATTGCAGAAGGTTTTACATTTGCCCATTGTGCTAATTTTTTTTTAGAGGGCGGATGTTTAAGTAGTAGCTTGGATTGTTGGACGCGATAACTAAGATTACTCAATAACTTACTTTGCCCGCGATAACTCAGAGCAGGGGCAAAGAGTAATACTCCCTCGAGAATGCCATCAATTAGTAGCTCCGGATAGTAATGAATACTGATCAGTAGTTTGTGTCGCTCTGGGTGTTGTTTGAAGAATTCTAATGTGGGGTTGGGGCTCAGTTGCCAGTCTATGTCTCCATCTTGATCCTTACAAGCTAAGACAGGATATAAATCAAGTAGTGTTTGCGCGGTGTGTAAAGGTAACCCTTGCATCTCAACAGGTGAAGATAATGTAAGATGATCGCAAGAAGTTATTTTCGTAAGTGTTGGGTGATAGCGTAATCTAAGCTGGTTGATAGCGAGCCGTTTTATTTTCATACCTTAGTTTGTTCCTTTTATTAGCATTGTTAGTTAATGTTTTCTTGTCTATTGCCGCTTAAGTGTCAAAAATTGGTACCTAAATATCAATTTGCTTAGTTTATTTTTGTAAATTTGCTTGAATCAAAATTACTATATATTGTGTTTTGGAATATGTTCACTACTTCATCATGTGTTTTTTTGTCTATGTCATCATCTCGGTCATCAAAATGATTGTCTAGTCATTTTTTTACTCATAATTGAATACTGTCTGTTTATCCAGCCCGGGTCACAAAAAATGGAGTTCTATTTAAAAGTTATCGGGGATGCCTCGATAACTCTTTATTAAAGTTATCAGTGGGGGGCAGATGGTTGTTCACTATACCTAAATAGATTTGTAGAAAGTTGACGTAGCCTCTAGGTTAACCTCCAGAAAAGCAATATAAAATAGTACTAGTGCTCATGCTCATTACCTTAATAAGATAACTTTACAGTCTCACTTCATACATAAGACGGAAAATAATAAAGTTTTGAATGATACATATGGGAGATTATATTAGTGGAGATAAGCTTTATATCGCTGTTGCTTTCTGCTCTTTGAAAAAATAATGAGTGGAGAGAAGAATGCAATTAGCAGTGTAATTACATGGTTGAGTCTTAGGTAAAATAAGTCACATGGTAGAACGTTATAACTCTGAAAGTCAGGCAAATTAGAAAATTAAGGAGTTAACAAATATATTACACATTGAAGCATTACCTGTTGTTATAAGACTGTAATAAAAACTGTGTAACTGCTTATTTATAATTCTACTCTTTGGAAAAGGATAAGCAGTTATGGATCAGAAGCGTTTGCTCGCGAAGCCGCTAAATCATTAAAAATAGAAAAAGACCTAAATAACTTCAGTCAGATGTTGACCAAGATAACCGTTGCCAGTTATTTTGCCTAGCTTTACTTGCTAGCATGGCACAAGGGTTAACTACATTAACAATATCAGCAAACTCGCATAAGCTTAAATCGTTAATAGAATCAGTATAAAAATGTAAGATTTGATACTGATTAACTTGATTTTTCAACCACGCTTTTAGGCGTATCACTTTACCATTTTGATAACTTGCTACGCCTTTTATTTGAGCGCTATAGAAGTTGTTGTTTGTCTCTAAATCTATCGCCAAATGATGTTTAATGTTTAAATGTTTCGCTATTTCTGAGACTAAGAAGTTAACCGTTGCAGAGATGATGATGATCTCTTTACCTTGACCTTGTAACTGATTGATAAGTTGGCGTGCTTGCGGGAATATTCTTGGGGTAATATCGTTTTCGACAAATTTTTTAACAAGCTTCTCTATTTTTATAACAGGTATATTTGTAAGGGGAGCTATACAGAAATTAAGGTATTGCTGCATATCTAACTTACCTTCGCTATATAGTTTCATCAGGCGTTTATCTTCTTCTAAAAAGCTCGCATTTAATATAAAACCTTCTTTTACCAAAAATTGATGCCATAGCATCGCGCTATCACCATTTAATAGAGTTTCATCGAGGTCGAAGATATAAAGCTCATTATTGTTCATTGTATAAACCTATTGTTTTTTTGTTAAATTAGGGGAGGAACTCCCCCATCAATACTCAGTTATGGGCGTTCGCCTGTTCTTAATCGTTGTTCAATTTCTGCTACGATAGCGGGTAAATCATTAATCGTATCAATCAGAAAGTGTGGATTTGATTTTTGCATTACTAAGCGTGCTTTATCACGTGCATTTTCTAGTGTTGCTGGACAAGCATCTTGGAACTGCTGCGCTGTTAAACCTGCTTCATTACCAGAGAGCAATAACCCCACTGTCCACATACCTGCATTACGGCCTTCATCAATACCAGGTGTTGAATCATCGACTTTAATACAGTTAGCCACGTTGCTAACCCCTAACTCAATAACATTTTTTAATGCCATATGCGGAGCAGGGCGTCCGCCGTGGGTTAAATCGTCAGTAGCCACCACACAATCTGGTTGGTAGCCATGTTGAGCCGCAGCTGGAATTAAAATATCCATCACCGCACGAGGATAACCACTGCATGAACCAATTTTAATGCCTTGCTTTTTTAGGTCGTTCACTACATTAACCGCGTTTAAAATAGGCTCTACGTGGTCAACAACTTTTGCTTTTTGTAGAGGAATAAAGCGCTCATAAATTAAGTCGATATCTTTATCTAGCATAGCTTGGCCAAATTTTTCAAACCAACGTTGTGCCACGCTGTCTAATTGACCCACGGCTTTAATATGGTCCCACTTTCCTAGGCCCATTGGCACACGCGCTTCTGCTAAAGTAATATCAAAATCATATTCTGTTTTAAAGGCTTCCACAAAAATAGTGGTTGGTGCAAAAGATCCAAAATCGACAATCGTGCCAGCCCAGTCAAAAATAACGGCTTCTACTGCTGATTGGCTCTGTACTGGCTTGGCTGTTGCGTTCTGTTTTAGATTATTTGTTACGTTAGGCATTGCGTTAGACATTGCGTTAGACATAGTTAAATTCCTTGCTGATCTTGTTAAGTGCAGTTGCAAAAATAGTAAGTGCTTGGTTAAGTTGTTTTCGAGTAATTATCAGCGGTGGACTCAGCTGAATAACATTACCCTGTGAGACTTTAAAGCTCAGACCTTGTGTTAGGCATTCATATAGCATGGCTTCTGCTTCATCAAAGGCACGGGTTTTATGTTGTTGTGAGCTCACCAGTTCAACACCCCACAACAAACCGATACCGCGGACATCACCGATGATTGAAAATTGCTCTTTTAGCTTAAGGAGTCGTTGCTTTATAAAGGCACTGTCGTCTTGGACTTTACTCAGTAGGTTTTCTTGCTCAATAACGTGCATCGTCGCAAGTGCAGCTGCACAACCAATAGGGCTTTTTTCATGGGTGTAATGGCCTAATGATATTTGTGTCGCAGTATTGTATTTATCTTTAGTGACCATCGCTGCCATCGGCACTAAACCACCACCTAAACCTTTACCGATACATAAAATATCAGGTTCAATATCAAAGGCTTGATGGGTAAACCAGTAGCCGCTTCGACCCATGCCATTAGGAATATCATCAATGATCAGTAATACATTATGTTTATCGCAAATTTCACGAACGCGTTTCCAGTAAGTTTTACTGGGTACTTGTACGTCGGTATTACGTACCGCTTCTGCGATAAATACACCAATACCGCCTTCTTTTTCAATTACATACTCAAGGTAATCTGCATAATGTACATCACTTCCGTCGGGTGATGTCAGGGCTCCACGATAAGTAACAGGAGGTGGAATACGTTCAATACCCGCCATTAATGGACCCATACCTTCACGAAAGCAGGCTTCTCCACCAACTGAAATTGCATCCAGAGACGCGCCATGAAATGAATCCCATAACGACACTACTTTGTAATTACCTGTGATGTAGCGTGCCAGTTTGAGAGCCATACCAATCACTGATGTGCCACCTGGTGCAAATAACACGCGGTTAAGCTCACCACCACAAATTTCTGCTAGTTTTTCAGCGCATTCAATCGCGGTCTCGTTGGTAAAACGTCTTGGTGAAAAGGGCAGGTTGGCTATTTGCTCAACCACTTTTTGTGTCACAACAGGGTGCCCGTAACCGAGCTGGTGGACATTGTTACCATGAAAATCCATATAGCTATGGCCACTACTATCGGTAATAGTAATACCGTCAGCGGCTTGTAAGCTATTCAGACAAGGTGTCGACATTGACTGATGTAAAAACACATTGGCATCACGCTCAAGTAATAATTTTGTTTGGCTATGCTGTCGCTGTTGTTGCCACTTTTCTCGTGCTTCGGTGGTGTTGACATCACCTTCGCAACGTAAATGTTTGCTCTCAATGGCGATACTCATGCCACTTCTTCCCAATACATAACGCTTTTAATGGCTACAATTAATCGGGTGATATCCTCAGGATAAACCTCTCCAATATTACCAATTCTAAAGCAGTCAGCATTACTGACTTTACCCGGATAGATAACAAAACCTTCAGCTTTTAAACGCTCATAAAAGGTTTTGAAATTATATTGAGGTTCTGTTGGAGAATAAAAAGAAGTAATAATGGGAGAGTGTTGCTGGTCAGGTAATAATGTTTCAAAACCTAATTTACGCATGCCTTTGACCAGGGTTAATTGGTTAGTTTGGTAACGTATTTGGCGTTGTTTGATGCCACCTTCTTGTTCTAGCTCTATTAGGGCCTGGTAAAAAGCACGCACGGTATGGGTTGGTGAGGTGAAACGCCATTTGCCATTATTTTCTTGCATACATAACCATTGCGCGTGTAAATCTAAAGAGAGCGAAC
>Ga0316197_10000313_pt1 | contig 34359 bp, 33 predicted proteins | sample OudBiesiAoxic_MG_FD_204939 | JGI IMG/M metagenome (GOLD analysis project Ga0316197, IMG submission 204939) | Coastal sediment microbial communities from Oude Bieten Haven, Netherlands - site A oxic | ecosystem: Environmental > Aquatic > Marine > Coastal > Sediment | place: Netherlands... | reverse complement strand
TCAGAAGTGTGATTTTGATTGTTATTTTCCCTTAAAAGAGTATGATTCTGCAGCTTTCTACAAAAGCAGGCGGTCAGCATTCGCTGACTCTTATACGTTTAACAATATATAGAGGACGATATGGTAACTATTCGTTTACAACGTGGTGGCGCAAAAAAACGCCCATTCTACCAAGTGGTAGTAACTGATAGCCGTAACGCACGTGACGGTCGCTTCCTTGAAAAAGTTGGTTTCTTTAACCCAACTGCACAAGGACAAGCAGAAAAATTACGTTTAGACACAGATCGTATCAACCACTGGGTTGGTCTTGGCGCACAGCTAAGTGATCGCGTATCTAAATTAGTAAAAGATAACGCAGTAGCTGCATAATTGCAGTTAGGTGAGGAGACTCAGGTGAGCACATTAGCAGAACCAATTGTAATCGGAAAATTTGGTGCCGTTCACGGTATTAAAGGCTGGTTAAAAATTCACTCCTACACCGATGATGCTGAAAGTATTTTTCAATACAAGCCATTGTTAATGAAGTATCAAGGGCGTCTTCAAGAGGTGAATATCACTGAATGGAAATGTCACAGCAATACTTTTGTTGCAAAGATAGAAGCATTTGATGTACGCGAAGAAGCACAAGCCCTTGTTGGTGTAGAGCTTTTAGTCAGTGCAGATAAACTTCCTGAATTAGAAAGTGATTTCTATTGGCGTGATTTGATCGGGTGTCAGGTAAATACTGACCAAGGTTATCATTTAGGTGTTGTCACCGATATGATGGAAACAGGCTCTAAAGATGTGCTTGTGGTTAAAGCCAACTCGAATGATGCTTTTGGGCAAAAAGAACGGTTAATTCCGTTTATCAAAGAGCAGGTAATATCAAATGTCGATATTACAGGCAAACTAATTACAGTTAATTGGGAACCTGATTTCTGATTACCCTAGGAGAAAAGCGATGTGGATTGGGGTTGTAAGCCTCTTCCCGGAGATGTTTCGGGCCATTAGCGAGAACGGGGTAACAGGTCGAGCGATTAAAAATAATCTGCTTTCTATCCAGAGTTGGAATCCTCGTGATTTCACAACGGATAAACATAGAACGGTCGATGATCGTCCCTATGGTGGTGGTCCTGGTATGTTGATGATGGTGCAGCCTTTACGGGATGCGATTCAAGCAGCAAAACAGGCCGCAAGAGAAGCAGGGCACGAGGCAAAGGTAATTTATCTTTCTCCTCAAGGCAGACGTTTAGACCATACTGGCGCACAGCAATTATCAACAAGCTCTGATGCTTTGATTTTAGTTGCAGGACGTTATGAAGGGATAGACGAACGCATAATTGAAAGCTTAATCGACGAAGAGTGGTCGGTAGGTGATTATGTGTTAAGTGGCGGTGAGCTACCAGCCATGATTCTAATTGATGCTGTGGTGCGTTTTGTGCCGGGTGTTTTAGGTCATGTGTTATCAGCTGAGCAAGACTCCTTCGCGGATGGATTGCTTGATTGTCCTCACTACACGCGCCCCGAGGTATTAGATGGAAAATCGGTACCGAGTGTTTTATTGAGTGGTGATCATGAAAAAATTCGTCTTTGGCGATTAAAACAGTCACTACAACGCACGAAAATAAGAAGACCCGATTTATTAAACGATCTAGCTCTGACTGACGAGCAAGTTAAATTACTTGCTGCTCTGGAAAGTGACTCCCACTAACCAGCGATGTTATCGGCTAACTAGATATAAAAGGTATTAAAATGAGCAATATTATACAAGCAATTGAAAACGAACAGTTACGTACAGACATCCCAGCGTTCGCGCAAGGTGATACTGTTGTTGTACGTGTTCGCGTAAAAGAGGGTGATAAAGAGCGTCTTCAAGCATTTGAAGGTGTTGTAATCGCTAAGCGTAACCGTGGTTTACATTCAAACTTCACAGTTCGTAAAATGTCGAACAGCGAAGGTGTTGAGCGTGTATTCCAAACACATAGCCCACTTGTAGGAAGCGTTGAAGTTAAACGTCGTGGTGTGGTTCGCCAAGCTAAACTTTACTACTTACGTGAACTTACTGGTAAAGCTGCTCGTATTAAAGAGAAGCTTGGTAAAAAGAAATAATTTTCTTTTTATCCAATTGTAAGTAATACCACTAGGTATACCAAGGCTCGCTTCTGCGAGCCTTTTTTTTTCTATAAAAATGGAATGTGTGTCTGACAGTGAAAAATATAAAGCGTTATTTTCTTATCTGTATTGCTTTTATTTGTATTTTATTAGGCCTTATTGGTATTGCCTTGCCATTATTACCCACTACCCCGTTCTTTATTTTAGCCCTTGCGTGTTTCGCACGTAGCTCGAAACGTTTCCACCAAAAATTATTAAGCAGCCCTTATATTGGGCCATTATTAGCAGATTGGGAATCAGATAAACGCATTGATAAACAACGTAAAAAACAGATCATGTTGATAGTTGTATGCAGTTTTGCTGTTTCTATTTGGTTACTACAGACGCAATTACATCTACAGCTATTACTGATCGTTATTATGTTTATCTTACTGTTCTTCATAAAACGTATCGCAGAAAGGTAATCCATCCGCTACTTATACCAATGGAATTTAATAGGTGATCAGAGTTTGCGCAGGAAAAATTATTACTAACAAGGCGTGAGTTGCAGGAGATAGTTGTTCTCACTTCAAAACTCACAACGTAGTTAGGGATAATTTTAACTAGCAAGAATGATCACTTTATTAATTCCTTTGGTATTATAACCTCATCTGTATTTTTCAATATAAGTGCTTGATACGGGTAAAGTAATAATAAAACGCGTATAGAGGTCTGGTTCCGATTCTGCTTCTATCGTTCCGCCGTGTCTTTTTATTATTTGCGAGCAAATTGTTAGACCTATCCCTAAACCAAAGTTTCCCTCTCGTTTGCTGGTGTAATTGAGCTCAAATATTTTCTCTAAGACGTGTTTAGGCATACCTGGCCCATTATCCTCTATAATTACTTGCACCCGTGGAGATTCATCATATGGAAGGTACAGCGTAGATATTTTAAGTTCGCCTTTACCGCCTTCTGATTCAATGGCATAAATTGCATTAGAGATAATATTTGTCCAGACTTGCTCTAGTTCAATAGGGTGACAATCAATCTTTGGTAATTGCTGATACTCCTTAGTCACTTGGTAATATTTAAGTTTATTTTCAAAAATAATTAAGGTCTCTTCCAGACCTTCATGGATATCTGTGGCAGCTGATGCCTCACAATCTTGTCCCGCATAATGTTTCAAACTTTTCACTAAATCTGCAATACGTGTTGCACAGGCATTACTATTGCGCAAAATAGTACCAACTTCATGAAACTGATTTAATAGATTCACTGTCTGTGCAAAATTACACCCTTCTGCAAGTGGGATATCGACATCAGCAAGATGCATATTAACCAATTTTTTGGCTAATTTTTTATCATCAATTAGTTTTAATAAATGTTTAGTGCGTGAACGTGATTCGGAGGTTGATAAAGGGGTAACGGTTAAGCCCTGCTGAAAGGTGTTTTTCGCAAACCTTGAAAATTCACTATTACTAACTTGTGTAAGCAGGCTGCTGACTTGGGTGATGAGCGTATCAGACCCCCTTAAAATAGCGGCGACAGGGTTATTCAGCTCATGTGCAACACCTGCAACTAGTTGGCCTAATACTGCCATTTTTTCACTTTCAATTAGTTGGGTATGCGCTGCATCTAAAGATTCTAAACTCTCTTGTAGCGCTAGTTCCGTGGCGATACTTTGCTGTAAACGGCGGTTAAAATTACGCAATAAAAGATTGGTGAAAGGTGCTAACAGTGCCGTATTGGACTGTGTTATTTGTGAAAAAGTGATGCTATCTACCTTCAACACTTCGGTATCAACTAACGTGATACCGGTGCTAAATGCTGCTTCCTCGGTTAAAAATGACATACCACCGACCATGCTTCCGGCTTGCATGATGGTGATATCTTGTGTTTCACCACGTGCATTACGTTTTTTAAGTAATACTTCTCCACGCGTTATAAACCATAAAAAGCTGTTTTTTTCACCTTCGCGAGTAAGGATGTGGTTAGCACGATAACGGCGACGAACTTTATTTTTATCGTTATCTTGTAGTAGTTTGTGTAATGATTTTATCATGAGGTTAGAGAGTTCATCGTCACTATAAAGAGAGTAATCGAGGAATTTATCTTGAAAGCCTGTCGTTTCTGTTTCTCTGTTATCCGCTAATAAACACGTTTTATTTACAGCTCGCTCAGGTCGACTTGTTTGTGATAATTGTTTACGTTGATAGTGTGTCGTGCGGTAGTTACTCATTTGCGTTTGAATAAGGTGTTTAAAGGATGATTTTTGATAAGGAATCTGTAGAAAATAATCGATATGTCCTTGGTTGATGCAGTCAATAATCTGCCTAACACAGGGCTCTGGCGCATAAATTATTTTACGCATAAGTTGGCATTGAGAGTGCCGAAAGAGTGTTAATGCATCACCATCACTCAGGTATTGAGCAGAAAGTATCAATGCAATTTTTTCATCGCTTTGTAAAATGAGTGCAATTGCTGATTTTATACTTCCAGCTTCAACAACTTTAAGTGTTGCACTTAAGGGTAAAAGATCTTGTCTGACCTGCGCGAGTCGCTGAGAGTCACTGTCTACACATAACATGGTTAGCATTGTTGGGCCCAAAAAAATTAAAAAAGATAAAGTATAATCAGCGCTTAAGTTCACTTTGTTTGATGCTTACGCGTCTTAATATATTTATCAATAGTGCCGATCGTTAAGCAATAAAAATGTGATAATCTTAGCAATCAGCAAAATTTAACAATAATAGAGAGAGAATATGAGAATAACATTACCCGAATATGGAAAAGCGCAAGTATTGGTTGTTGGCGATGTTATGTTGGACCGTTATTGGCATGGCCCAACTGGGCGTATCTCTCCTGAAGCACCAGTACCAATTGTTAAAGTTGAACAGATCGAAGAACGTCCTGGTGGCGCTGCTAATGTGGCGTTAAATGTGGCTGCATTAGGCGGCCAAGCTCGATTAATTGGATTAGTAGGAAATGATGAGGCTGCTATTGCGTTAGCGAAGGGGTTAAAATCAGTCCATGTTACGACTGATTTTGTGACCGTTGATAATCTGCCAACGATCACTAAACTTCGTGTATTAAGCCGCCACCAACAATTATTACGTCTAGATTTTGAAGAAGCCTTCCATGATGTCGACAGCGCGCCTATTTTAGAGAAAATGCAAGCTGGATTAGTGGCTAAAAATAGTGTTGTTATTCTTTCTGATTACGCCAAAGGTTCACTTGCTGATGCGCAAAAGATGATACAGCTTGCTAAACAGCAGGGGGTCAGAGTATTCGTCGATCCAAAAGGTGCTGACTTTGAAAAGTATCGTGGTGCAACACTATTGACGCCTAATCTTTCCGAATTTGAAGCCGTTGTCGGACATTGTAAAACAGACCAAGAATTAGTTGAGCGTGCTCTACAGGTAGTTAAAGATTTTGATTTAGAAGCATTGCTAGTAACACGCAGTGAACATGGTATGACACTCGTGCGTGAAGGCGCTGAACCATTCCATCTTCCTACTCAGGCGCAAGAAGTTTATGACGTAACCGGCGCTGGTGATACTGTTATCTCTGTATTAGCTACCTCATTAGCAGCGGGTAGTTCCTTTGAAGATGCTTGTATTTTAGCAAATGCAGGTGCGGGTGTGGTGGTTGGTAAAATTGGGACCTCGACAGTCAATACCATTGAGCTTGCTAATGCCGTCTATAGTCAACAAAAGATTGGTTTTGGTGCGCTTTCTGAAGAGCAATTAAAAGTTGCTGTTAACTTAGCGCAACACCGTGGCGAAAAAGTGGTCATGACAAATGGTTGTTTTGATATTTTACACGCAGGGCATGTTTCCTATCTAAATACCGCAAGAGAGCAAGGCGATCGCCTTATTGTTGCTGTGAATAGCGATGCATCGGTGCGTGGTTTGAAGGGTGCGGGTCGACCCATAAACCCTGTAGACCGAAGGATGGCGGTACTGGCCGGTTTAGGTGCTGTTGATTGGGTGATTGAATTTACAGAAGAAACTCCACAGCGCTTAATCGCTAATATTTTACCGGATATGTTGGTAAAAGGGGGTGATTATAAAGTGGAAGAGATCGCTGGCGGCACTGAAGTGATTGCAAATGGTGGGGAAGTACGTGTGTTACAGTTTGAAGAGGGCTGTTCGACGACTGAAATTATTAAAACCATTCGTAACGATAAAAGCTAAGCAACGTTAAGAAAATTTACTTTAGAAACAAAAAAAGCCTAACAAAATTTTATTGTTAGGCTTTTTTATTATTTAAACGTATTTAACGTTTTTTATTTTGTATCTGTTTCTTTTGGATCTATCTCTACAAGGCCAGAAGATACATCAATAATATCTTGTTCAGAGAGAGTCCCTGCTGAATATTTTAGTTGTAACATATTAATAATGTAATCATAACGTGCATTAGCAAGCTGATTTTCAGAACTATATAGGCTACGTGTCGCATCTAATACATCAACAATGGTACGTGTACCCACTTCAAAACCAGCTTCCGTTGCTTCAAGTGCACTGTTTGATGAAATTACCGTCTGTTCATATGCATTAATTGAGCTTAATGATGCACGTACGTTGTTATAACCACTGTTTACTTGTGCCTCTGTGCTACGGAATGTCTGTACTAAGTCTTCACTTGCCATTACATAGCTGTATTGTGCTTGTTTAACACGTGAGGTGATTGCACCGCCCGTATAAATGGGTACATTTAGTTCAATGCCTAAAGAACCTGTGCTCATGTCAACGTTTGCAGCTGAGTTGTTGTCATAATCTTTATTGTTATAAGCAAGGCCTGCTGTGAAATCAAGTGTTGGCAGATGACCCGTCTCAGCTAAGTCGATCTGCATTTTTGCTACTTCTTTAGATATGCGCTTTTCATGTAGTTGCAAATTATATTCTAAAGCATTGTTGCGCCATAATTTAACATCACCCTGTAATGCTTGTGGTGCAAAGGTATCGGTATTTAAGTAATGGACATTTAATATATCTTCGCCAGTTAATTCACGTAACACGTAATAACTATTTGCTAAATTATTTTCAGCGGAGATAAGGTCTGCATTAGTACGGTCAAACTCTGCTTGTGCCTCATGTACATCGGTGATTGCAATTAAACCAACATCAAAACGTTGTTTAGTTTGTTCTAGTTGACGCTCAACGGCACGTTTATTTGCTTTAACAGATTTTACTGCTTCGTCGGCACGTAATACATTAAAGTAAGAAACCGCACTACGGTAAATAAGATCTTGTGCAGCGTAACCATAAATTGCAGCATATTGAGTTGCTTGTTTTTCAGCTATATCAAGTTGTTGCCAATATGAACCATTATATAAAGATTGGCTTAAGGCAAGGCTTGCACCATAATTCGAGTTGGTTGCAGTATCTTCACTTGCAGTTGTGTAACCCGCTGTTAACCCAAAGCCCACTTGTGGCAGTAGCGATGCATCTGCTTCATTGATTTTTTCAACGAAAAGGTCGTACTGTGCTTTACTCTTTAGGATAATGGGATCTTTCATTTTTGCAGTTTGATAAACTTGTAATAAGTTACCAGCACTTACTGCTGAACTAAAAGTAGTTAAGGCGACAATTGACGCGATTGTGAATCGTTTGATCATTACAAGGGTTCCTATTTAGGTATCTGTTTATAGCGAAAGCTAACATACAATCAGTTAAGTGTATTATAAAATATGAAATATGAAATAATTATCTATAAAATAGAGGGTAACAGGAAATGAACGAACATTCACTTTCGAGTAACGATAAATATGCAAGTTTTGTAAAAAAAGATTTAAAAGTGATCAGTAAAGAGCCTTTATATCAAGGGTTCTTTAAATGTAATAAATATACATTTAAGCATAAGTTGTTTGCTGGTGGATGGAGTCCTGAAATCCAACGAGAAATTTTTGAACGAGGACACGCTGCTGCTGTCCTACCCTACGATATAAAAAATGATAGCGTCGTCCTAATAGAACAATTTCGCTTTGGCGCGATAGATACGCAGCAGTCGCCTTGGTTACTTGAGGTGGTGGCAGGTATTATTGAAGAGGGTGAATTGTCTGAAGAAGTGATGAAACGAGAAGCATTAGAGGAAGCGGGGTTAACCATCCAATCTAGCCAGTTTATTATGAATTGTCTGCTGACACCCGGTGGGTCAACTGAGCATGTTGACATATATATCGGTTCTGTTGATACAACCAATGCAGGTGGCTTGCATGGATTGGAAGAGGAGGGGGAAGATATTCGCGTACATGTTGTCCCTAGGGAAACCGCTTATCAATGGGTGCTCGATGGAAAAATAAACAATTCTGCGACTGTGATTGCACTACTGTGGTTACAATTAAACAAAGACAATGGTTTAAAATTGTAAAACTAAATTGAGGCATCACCTACATTTTTTATCATTGGTGCATATTGAAACGTGCACAAATGATAAAATTTAACTCTTTGTTGATGATAAAAAAAGGGTTTAATTTATAATAGCGGTAACGTTATGAGATAATTAATAATTTTAGATTGATAAATAGGCGCTATGAAAAGCAAAATGGTACAACTAAAAGCAGATCCGCAAGGGGATTTAGCTTTTTTACAAATAACAGATACCCATCTTTTTGCAGATAGGCAAAAAGATCTACTTGGCATTAAAACGGTTCAAAGTTTTGAGGCGGTAGTGGAGCACGCAAGTAAATATAAGCAGTGTAACGCGGTATTATCAACGGGCGATCTTTCTCAAGATCACTCTGCACAATCTTATTTAGATTTCTGCCAACATATAAAAACATTAAACCTGCCTTGTTATTGGTTACCGGGTAACCATGATATTCAAGCTGTCATGTTACCAAGCCTGCTTGCAGAAGGTCTTGCTCATACACAAGTCATTGAAAGTGAAAATTGGCAGGTGGTGCTACTGGACTCGCAAGTTGAAGGGGTGCCACATGGCTTATTAAGCGATACACAATTTTCAGTATTAGAAAAGACACTAAAAAACAATCCGAATAAGCACACGCTTATCTGTGTTCATCATCATGTATTACCCGTTGGTAGTGCATGGCTTGATCAGCATATTATGAAAAACAACCAACAATTTTTAGATCTTATTGCGCCATTTTCGAATGTTGTCGCGGTACTTTCTGGGCATGTTCACCAAGCTAGTGACAAGTTGCAGGATGGAGTCCGTTTTATTACTACGCCTTCTACCTGTGTACAGTTCAAGCCTAACAGCAATGATTTCGCATTAGACAGTGTCGCCCCTGGTTATCGATACCTGAAACTTAAAGCTTCAGGTGATATTGAAACGGTGGTTGAGCGTATTAATAAAGACGCATTCTCTGTTGATGCAGATGCAACGGGTTATTAATGGCCAAGGTGCTTTTATCGTTACATGGCTTTCATAGTTCACCAGAGTCATTAAAAGCGCGTCAACTGGCGCAATATGTCGACAAGCTGCATCCAGAAATAACCTTTATCTGCCCACAATTACCTTGTTTACCTGAGCAGATGTGGCAACTTATTGAATCTATTTTTGAAAAACATAAAAATGATACCATTGGTGTGGTAGGAAGTTCGTTGGGGGGATACCTAGCGAGCAAAGTCTCTGAAGTCTATAAAAACAGAGTTATTCTTGTTAATCCTGCTGTTACGCCTTACCTGCTATTACAAACTTATGTAGGACAACAGGTGCACCCTTACACCGAACAACCTTATCAAATAGATACGAACTACATGTTGCAATTAAAAGCACTTGATGTAGATACCATTAGTGAACCTGATAATAGTTGGGTGCTTTTACAGCAAGGTGATGAAGTCTTAGATTATCAACAAGCATTACTCAAATACCAAGGTTGCAAAATAACCTGTGAAGAGGGGGGAGACCATAGTTTTATTGGGTTTGAACGCTTTATTCCTGATATAATCCGCTTTCTTTTTTAGTTCCAATTTCTCTTTTTCTAAATAGGTATACCCATGAGCGAGCAATACAATTCCGATTCCATTGAAGTTTTAAACGGACTTGACCCTGTTCGTCATCGCCCGGGTATGTACACTGAAACCAATCGACCAAATCATCTTGCACAAGAAGTGATTGATAACTCTGTAGATGAGGCACTTGCAGGTCATGCAAGCTCAATCCAAGTTATTCTACATGAAGATCAATCACTGGAAGTCATCGATGATGGCCGTGGTATGCCAATCGATATTCATCCTGAAGAGAAGATCTCTGGTGTCGAGCTTATCTTTTGTAAACTTCACGCGGGTGGTAAATTCTCTGGTAAAAACTATGAGATATCAGGTGGTTTGCATGGTGTTGGAATATCTGTTGTAAATGCACTTTCTACACGTATTGATGTGCATATTCGTCGTGATGCAAAGGTTTTTCATATCGCCTTTGAAAATGGCGATAAAGTAGAAGAGCTACATCAGGTTGATACCTGTGGTAAAAAAAATACCGGTACTAGCGTGCACTTTCATCCCGACGCTAAATACTTTGATAGTGCTAAATTCTCAGTTTCTCGCCTATTACACCTACTGAAAGCAAAAGCGGTACTGTGTCCTGGTTTATCCATTAAATTTAAAGATCGTGTTAATAAAAATAACTATGAATGGTGTTATCAGGATGGTTTGAATGATTATTTGATGGAAGCTGTTTCTGAAAATGAATTATTACCTGCGACGCCTTTTGTAGGAAAATTTACTGCAAACCGTGAAACGGCTGACTGGGCTGTGGTTTGGTTGCCAGAAGGGGGCAACTCTATTAATGAAAGTTATGTAAATCTAATCCCTACAGCGCAAGGTGGAACACACGTTAATGGTTTTAGGCAAGGTCTGCTTGATGCGATGCGTGAATTCTGTGATATTCGAAGTTTATTGCCGCGTGGTATTAAGTTAAGCCCTGAAGATATATGGGATAAATGTGCTTATATTTTGTCGGTGAAAATTAAAGAGCCGCAATTTGCAGGGCAAACGAAAGAGCGTTTATCATCACGTCAGTGTGCTGCTTTTGTCTCTGGTGTGGTTAAAGATGCCTTTAGCTTATGGCTGAATGCACATGTTACTGAAGCAGAAGCATTAGCTGAGTTTTGTATTAGTAATGCGCAAACACGCACGCGTAAAAGCAAAAAAGTAGCCCGTAAGAAAATAACCCAAGGGCCTGCATTACCGGGTAAATTAACCGATTGTTCAGGGCAAGATCCTGAACGTGGTGAGCTTTTCTTAGTGGAAGGTGATTCTGCTGGTGGTTCGGCTAAACAAGCGCGTGATCGTGAGTTTCAGGCGATTCTGCCATTACGCGGTAAGATTAAAAATACCTGGGAAGATGAATCAGATATCATCTTAAACTCAGAAGAGATTCATAATATTTCGGTAGCAATCGGAATTGACCCCGCTTCTAGTGATCTTTCAGCTTTACGTTATGGAAAAATTTGTATTCTTGCCGATGCAGATTCCGATGGGTTACATATTGCGACCCTTATTTGCGCGCTGTTTGTACAACATTTCCGTGCCGTTGTTGATGCCGGTCATTTCTATGTGGCGATGCCACCTCTGTACCGTATTGATGTAGGTAAAGAGGTTTTTTATGCACTTGATGAAGCAGAAAAAGAGGGCATCTTAGATAGAATAGAAGCGGAGAAAAAACGCGGTAAAGTTGGCGTTCAGCGATTTAAAGGATTGGGTGAGATGAACCCAGATCAACTTCGTGAAACGACGATGGATCCAAATACGCGTCGCTTGGTGCAACTAACTAGCACAGATGCTGAGAAAATGATTGAGATGATGGATATGTTGCTCGCGAAAAAACGTGCATCAGATAGAAAGGAATGGCTAGAAAACAGTGGGGATATGCTTTCAGTCGATTAACAATATTAGGTATTAAGGCGCTCATTTTGCCCTTAATACCTAATTCTCCTTACCTTTGCTGTAACTTGAACTAACTATTTTATCCTACGTAATATTTGAACACTAAATTAATGAAATCGGTATCATACTAGCCTAACTAAATACTTGGTCATTCTTGCTAGTCAAACTCCTCTCTAACTTCGAACTCAATTTTGTAATTAGAACTGCAATTGACGCCTTGTTATAAATGAATTTTTCTGCTCAATTTTATGACCAATTACTTATCCAGATTGGTATTAAAACTAAGTTATCAAAGTGGAAAACAAGCAACAATAACCTACTCATTTAGATCGGTTAGCATTAAGCCATCACGAGTATTAATATAAATCAATGCTACGCTTTAGGTTAACAAACTAAAAAACACAATATCAATAGTAAAACCAAGGAAAGGTGATGCGATTTTTAACGATATTAACCATATTTTTTTTATTTACAGTGCAAAACCCGACATTACTGGCATCGAGCAATAACTATAGCATTGACCCTGAAGACCGCTCAGGTAATTGGTCAATTGGTTTTAATTACGATGTTATTCAATCTCCCTATATAGGTGAGCAAAATCGCACCGATGTTATGCCTAATTTTATCTATATGGGTGAGTCTTTTTATCTGGATACTACTGAGCTTGGTTGGCACATCATTGATGATGAGCAGTGGCAGTTGGATATTGGGACCCATTATTTATTAGCAGGTTACAATGATCATACTTTTTTTTCTAATACAGGGGATACTCGCCCAGAAGATGACCCATTAAAAGGAATGGAGCGAAGCGGTACGTTTGAGGGGAAAATAGCACTGACCTATAAAACAGATTTCGGACGTTGGGTTATTGGAATTAATCATGACCTGCGAAATACACATGGTGGTGGTGGGGTTAATAGTGGATGGAATTACACTTGGGATATTGAACATTGGCAACTTAGGCCATGGGTAGAGATAAATTGGTTATCCTCGGAAAAATCTAATTATTATTTTGGTGTGAATGAAGATGAGGCTTTAGATAATCGGCCACCTTATTATGTGAGTGACTCAATGAATCTCGGAGTTGGAATAGCGATGGTTTATAACCCTTGGCCGGAGCATTTTATTGCTTTTAACCTTGGTTATACCTATTTTGAATCCAATATTAGTGACAGTCCTATTATTGAAGAAAACGCAATTTTTACTACCTCGATTAGCTACCGGTATCAGTTTTCTGAATTGGGCTCAAGTCAACATGATAATTTTAATTTCTTTAGTAACAATCCCAATCCATGGTCGATGCGATTAGCTTATGGTTGCACTTCTGATACCTCTTTAAACGAAATTTTACGTTTTAATATTGACTGTGAAGGTGATGGAACAAATCTCGCAAGTCTGTTTTTAAGCCGCCAAATATCGGAAACTTTTTTCACTTTACCAATTGAAGCATGGATAACATCAGGGATCGCTCGCCGTTTTGAAAGTGACTATCATGATAATTTTTGGGAAGGTGTGTTTGCTTTTAAAGCTATTTTTAGAAAGTTTCCTTGGTCAGATAGTGTAGAAACGCGCTTTGGTGTCGCGGAAGGGTTATCGTATGCACAAACAGTCCCCAATATTGAAACTGAGCGTGCAGAAGAGCGTGATAGGCGTACTAGTCATCTACTTAATTATCTCGATTTTAGTCTCGATGTTAGTGTAGGTGATGTTTTACAAAATAAAGATTGGCGACATTGTTTTGCAGGGTGGTCGATCCATCATCGTTCAGGTATTTTTGCTTCTTCTAATTTGTACGGTAATGTTTATGGTGGTTCAAATGTAAATACCTTATATTTAGAGTGTGAATATTAAGTTGTTGTTTTTATAGTTTTTTAATAATGTAAGCAGTGATTATCAATTATCGGAGAGCAATCAGGATCTATGCCATCTTAATAAAGCGTTCCTTATTAGCGCAATGCTCTACCTCTCTTTTGAAAGGAGGTAAGGAATTAGATGCGATATTTATTATGCTCTTACTCATTCCTTATCGCTTTTGGTTAATGGGGAGCGATTGATCTTTACTGTGGTACGTTTTTTTGATTTTTTATTGTTGGTGGTTAGTTTAATTACTGCTTTTTGTAATATCAGATTGTTAGGGTATAAAATAATATTGCCGTCATCACGTTTGATAGAAAGATGAAACATACCAATATCGGCGATAACACCGACCATTTCATCACTTTCAATTTTTATTTTATCGCCAATGCGATAAGGGAATACGAAGAAAATTAACACACTCGCTGTAATATTACTGAGCATTGACCATTGTGCAATTAACGCCACCCCTAAAACGGCAAAAATAGAGGAGATAAATAATGAGATATCGCCAAAACCGATATCAATGAGATTAAGTAATACACTAAAGAGTAGGGTAAATAATAAGCTGTTAACGGACAAAGATATAAACTTACCTCGCGCATCGCCAACGTTTTTCTTTGTTGCCTGAGTTTGTATATATTTATTGCTCATCTGTTTTAACAAAACAAATCCGATAAAAAAAACGATGCTGAGTATAATATTCATTAATATAATCCTTTACGCTTAAAAAGTGGTGTTGCCTTACTCTAGTGCAAACTTTGTTAATACAGCATGCTACCGTATTTGACAACAAGCATAGGCTACTAGACAATCTAGTAATCGTCATTATATCAGGAGATTACAATGCCATCTAAAAACAAGCTATCTGTTTTTTTGTCTATTTTTTCATTTTTGACCGTCATCGTCCTAGTGGTCTATTTGGGTAATCTACTACACTCCATCGAAACTATTGAGCAGCAGTTGCATCATCAAGCACAGCAGCCAGCGTATCAGTCTACGCGTATCGATGATAGTGATATTAATGCATCCTATGTACCCGCTTATTCTCATATATATGCAGATGGTGGACAGGCAATTTTACTCGAAACAACGTTATCAATTCGTAATACAGACCCAACTAAAGCGATTCAAATTCACGCTATCGATTATTACGACACAGCGGGTAATAAAGTCAAAAACTACTTATCAGAAGCAATCAAACTCAATGCTTTATCGACTGCTGATTTTTTGGCTGAAAAAGATAATACCAGTGGTGGTGCTGGAGCTAATTTTTTAATCCACTGGTCTAATCCTAATGATGCAACGCCGCCTATTTTTGAAGCTGTTATGGTTGGCTCTGGACACGGGAAAGATGTTTCATTTGTGAGTCGAGCGCGTTAATAAATAATTAATGTTATTGTGGAAAATACTTACTGACACAACGTTGTCAGTAAGTCTTGTTTATAGTGTGTTTTCATTTAACAAGGAGTTACCATGAACACACAAAATCAACCTGCACTTGAAGTTGTACATTTCACTAGCAATCCAGAAGTATCAGATGAGCAACTAATAACCGCAGCAACCGCTATGCGTGAAATATTACAAAGTTGGCCTGGCTTTATTAAACGTGAGTTAATTAAAGTAAAAGATAAGCACTGGATTGATGTTGTGCATTGGTCAAATAGTGAGACTGCAATGGCTGCACAACAAAGTGCCATGCAAAGTAAAGTATGTGTTGCCTATTTTGCATTGATGACAGCAAGTGAAGAACAGATGTTTCACGGTAATATTGTACTGAGCCAACAGTTTTAGTATTCATTTATTAATAACATTTCCTCATATAATCAAATCACTATCTTTAGTTTTTTAACTATTAATTATGATAGTGATTTAAAGCATTCCATTTATTTGTTTAATAATGTTATAACCAAGCAATGAGAAAAGCAGAACGGTTATTCCAACTTACTAATTTGATTCGTCATCGACAGCCAATGACAGCACAACTGATCGCTGAGGAATTAGAGATATCAGTGCGCAGTGTTTATCGCTATATCGATGATCTTTCCGCCAGTGGCATTCCAATTTACGGTACTACGGGTATTGGTTATCAATTGGACGAACACTTTGAGTTGCCTCCCTTAAATCTAACTGAAAATGAGTTAGAGGCGTTATTACTGGGGGTTAATATGGTGCGTGGATGGACGGGTGATGAATTATCACAGGCTGCTAAGTCATTAGCGACAAAAATAGAATTGGCTGTGCCTAAATCATTGAATGATGGTTTACTAACCACTATTCATGTGCCGAATGAAAATGATCGTAGTGATGAAAGAGCTCGGTGGCAGTTGATTCATCAATCGATTAAGAAACAGTATGCTGTGTTTATCGATTATAGAGACCAATACCAACAAGTCTCACAACGTCAGGTTTACCCCTTGGGTCTTTTTTATTGGGGGGGAAAATGGACATTGGGTTGTTGGTGTACTTTACGCAAGGGCTATCGTGATTTTCGATTAGATAGAATACAACAGATTAGCCAATTACAGCGTTTTGAAAAAACACTGGTGGTTAATTTTGATGCTTATGTTGCTTCATTCAATGATAAAAAATAATCGTTACGATGCTTTTATTACAACGTTTTTTTAGACTCAGATAATAATGGCATCTAGTGCCTCCATTACTGCTTGGCATTTTTCATCGTCAAAAGCATCTGGGTGCGGATCTGAAAATTTTTCCTGATCATTATCAAAGTACAAGCCTGATGCGTTAGCAAAGGCATTACAAAGTGATGCTTGGCAAAGCACTTCTGCACCAGGTGATAAATCACTGCCAGTGATACCAAAGGCATCTTTTACCATCTTGCTGCCTAATAATGATTTTGGATTGATTGCAATAATAGTGGGGCCCGTTGTTTTATATTTTAGGCCTAATACACGCGACCAAATTGTTAGTGCTAGTTTACTTTGTGCATAAGCTTCGCCGTCAGTTAATTGCTGTAAGCCATTTAGGGCGTCAATATTTACGCTTGATTGTGCTGCTGATGAAAGGTTTAATACGCGGCTATCTTTATTCAGAATCGGTAATAATGCCCCCGTTAATATAAAAGGTGCAATTGTATTTACTGCGAATTGAAGCGCTAAATTATCCGCTGAGATCTCATTGTTGCTACTATAGACCCCTGCATTATTGATTAATATATCAAGGTGTTGATGCTTTTCTTTTAGGGTTTTTGCTAATAATTTTACGTTGGCAATACTTGATAAGTCAGCAAGATAACTTTCAAATTGTGCTGTTTCGGCATGTTTTAATAATGCAGATTCAATCTTTTTTAATTTATTCGCATCGCGTCCATGCAATAAAACATAGTGCCCCTGTTTAACTAGCATTTTAGCGGTTGCAAAACCAATACCGTCAGTCGCGCCAGTGATTAATATTTTTTTTTGCATATTACTATTCCGAAAAAATTTGGCCTCGTTGGACGTTATTTAAACGAGGCTTATTTATGAGTTGTTGAAATATTTGAATTAAAGCACTTTTAATACTTCTTCCAACGCTAAACGAGACTTTGGTAAAGGTTGATTATAATCTTCAGTTTCGTCGTGGTAGCCAATTGCTAATGCAACATCACAAACATAACCTCCCAATTCATCAGCAAAAACTTCACCGATTAACTCGCTATCAACCCCCTCCATTGTTGTAGAGTCAATCCCTAAGCGTGCTAATGTATGCAGTGTATTACCAAGCGCTAAATAAGTTTGTGCTTTTGTCCAAGCTTCATTATTTCCGCTTTCATCTGTATTTAAATCTACGAATGCAAATGCACCAAAAGATTGCTCTCGGTTTGCTTCTGGCGTACGTTTAATCGCAATATCTCGGTCAATGATACGACCGTAATCTTCACGTTTATATTCAGGGTTGTGCGCAAATAAAATAGTATGTGAAGACGCTTTAATATGGTGTTGATTAAATTGAAATTTATTTTCAAAAGTATCATACATACGCTGTTTAGCTTGATCACTCTCAATGACGATAAACTTCCATGGTTGTGAATTGATTGATGATGCGGATAGCTGCATTGCTTTATAAATAATATCCAGATCTTCTTTTGAAACACGTTTCGATGGGTCATATTTTTTAGTGGTATAGCGAGTTTCTAAGTCAGTAATAATTTGGTGTGTCATGGTGGTTCTCCAGTTTTTAAAATATTGTTAGGTCAGATAATTAAGCAATATTGGTCATTTTGTTGACTGCGAACTCACTGATTGCACCTTCGGTCACTTTCATGAAGTTGGTGAAAGGTGTGTTTTCTATGTGGGCTTGTAATAACTCGCTCGAGCCCCAGTTTTCCACAACAGTAAAATGTGCAGCGTTTTCATTATCTTGGTGTAAATCATATTGTAAGCAACCCGCTTCAGTACGTGTGAGAGATACTAATTTTAATAGCTCTGCTTTCACTTGTTCGATGTTGTCATCGTTTGCTGTGATGTTGGCAATAATGGTTAATGTCGTCATTTTTCTTTCCTTTATGAGGTGGCTGCTTTGTTGTTGAAATGGATAATAGCGCCTATGCTATCTTTTATAAACAGGGTAATATTTGAAACATTATCAAAAAATAATTGAGAATTATGTTATTAGAAGACTTGCTGGTGATCTCCAAAGTCGCGGAGTTTAGAAGTATTACAGCTGCTGCGACACACTTAGATATGCGCACTGCAACAGCTAGTGCTGCCGTTAAACGTGTAGAAAATGCACTTGGTATTGAATTATTTATACGTACTACGCGACATTTACGCCTATCGAGTGCTGGTGAGCGATATATTCCACAATGCGAGCAAGCATTATTAATGCTGAAAGATGCAAAACAGAATATTAAAAATGGGCAGGATATTGTTGATGGAGATTTGCGTATTGCCGTTTCATCGGACTTAGGCAGAAATTTAGCTGTACCATGGTTAGATGAATTCATGCTTCAGCACCCTAATCTCAAATTGCGTATTAGTATCAGCGATAGTAATGTCGATTTTTATCGAGATTCAGTAGATATCGCTTTGCGCTATGGCTCGCCTACTGATACTAACCTATATGGGTTTAAGATCTGCGATGTACCAGGCCTGTTATGCGCAACACCTGAATATTTAAAAGCGCATGGTACGCCACAGCATCCTGAAGATTTATATACACACAATGGTCTTTTTTATCAAATGCATGACATTGTTTATGATGTTTGGCAATTTTCTAAAGCGGGAAAAGATTTTAAAATAAAAATGAGCAGCAACCGTATTGCTAATGATGCAGAATTAGTAAGGCGTTGGTGCGTTGCAGGTCATGGTTTAGCGGTTAAATCATGCTTAGATCTTGCAGAGGACCTTTTGTCCGGAAGGTTAGTCAGTGTAATGCCTGATTTTAAGCCTCGTAGTACAGAGTTGTGGTTAGTCTGCCCTAGTCGGCAATCTATTACTCCTGCAATGCGCTTATTAAGAGACTCTTTTAGAGAGAAGTGTAATGGCATTTTAAAAGCATTAAATCAGCGCGCTATTATCGATAAATGATTAATAAGAATTGCGCTTAATATTGATAATCATCAATAACCTTTTTTAATTCTTTTAGTGCGTTTACGGAAAAACCTCGGTCATAAAAATAAAGTATTTTACCTTGCTGGTTTATTAGCATGATGCGTGCATTGTTGGGGTGTTTATTACCGGTAAATGCTTGCATGGTTTCACCATCGTTATAAAGTGTGATCACCCCTTTCCATAAATTTTTTGGAATACCTGAACGCATGCCATTGTTAATTTGAGTCTTGAACATACGCGGAAACATGCCTTGTATGGCAGGAATTTCATAGCTATCTACTTTGGTTTCAGTCATCTCTAGGCCGATTAACCACCGATCAATGTCGAATTGACTATTTTGTTTGTAACCGATCAATAAAAGATTAAGTTCAGCATTAAATATCGCCGGTATCTGTACATCATGCTTCTCTAAGGTTTGCCCCTGCATAGTGGGTAACGTTTTACCGTAGATTGATTTATTTTCATAATGGCTACTGCAAGCGCTAACAAGCAGGGTGATTAATAGTAGGCTAAGTAAACGCATCAATAAGGCTCGCTGATCGGTTGTTTAATTGTCGCTGACTGTATTTACAGAGTTAGCTGCATCAATAAGTAACGACATCATTAATTCTGATGCACCTATATGTTTCGCTACTTTTATTTCAATATCCGGAAATTGTAGTTGTGATTCTTTAATATGTATTGGGATATCTTTAGTTACATGTAAACCTGAATTCAGGAAGTAGGGTAGCACCGTAATAGAAGTTGCTCCTTTTTCAATACAAGTTTCAACAGCACTACCAATTGCAGGGGGGGCTATCTCTAAAAATCCAGATTCAAAAATTTGATATTCATTACTACAAGTTGCTTTCAGTTTATCTGCTAATACCACAACTTCATCATTTGATTTTTGACGGCGGCTTCCGTGCGCAATGAGTAACAGTGCTTTCATTGTTTTATTCCATTTTATTGTTTTTAGATAGGCATCACTATAGTTAATAGGGGTACCGATAGATATATTCATGGTTGTATCAATCTAGTATAAAAATACGGATTAGTGATACCAACTTTATTAATTTAAACCCAACCCAAGCTCCATTGCTGACTATCTTTTAAGTCACGCCAGTTTATTTCATATACGTTGTTATTAATGACTGCTTCAATGATGCATTCAATAACATTTTTTTCCTCATCAAACTCAACTTTAGTGATGATAAAATGTTTCTCTTTATTATTCACTTGCTTTTTTGTCCACTTACTATGAAGTAGTGTTTTTGGGGATATTTTATTCATCACTAACCTTTGTCTAAAACCAGATTAAATAGTCTTTATAGTCGATAAGGTTTAATACGTAGTCGCGCTCATCTTGGATCAACGTTTATTTGATTGCCTAGTTTCATTTTTTTGATAATCCTCTTCAAGCATCGATTCTTCACTATCGGCACACATATAAGCACGACTGGAGCAGAAAGGGGTTAATGGTAGCGCAGAGTTAAGTGTCTTTTCCTCCTCTTTGTCATGCGTAATCACGGGCATTGGCTGTAGACGGTTTAATATACGCTGTGCCCATATCCATGCAATAATACCAAATAAGATTGAACCAACCGCTTGCCCAGCGATAACACCAATGGCACCAAACCACTCACCCCCCAAATAAACTAATGGAATTGTACCAATAGTCGCTTTACCGATATTCATAACAGTTGAAGTGGTAGGATAACCTAAGTTATTGAAAGCGGCGTTGGCGATAAACAGGATACCGTTAAAGATAAAGCTGATACATAACCAAGTACAATAAAAACTAATCAGTTCGGCAGCATCTCCTTGAGCACTAAATAATTGTATAATTTGTGCCTGCAGTAGGTAAATAATTAATGCCATAATAGCGACATAACCGCAGGTAAATTGCACGGCTCGTTTCATGCTGAGGTTAACACGATCATGTAAATTAGCACCGAAATTCTGACCTATAATGGGCCCAACTGCGCCGGACATTGCAAAGATCATTCCAAAGGTTACTGGTAATAACCGACCGACTATTGCCCAACCTGCAACATAACCATCGCCAAAGGAAGCTATCATCATGGTCACATAAGCATTCCCAATCGGTGTGGCGACATTGGTGACCATCGCAGGCACTGCAACATTAAAAATCTCTTTTTGATCTGAGATCCATAAACGGTAGTTAAATCGCCCTAATAATTGATGGATATGCATCACACCATAAAGCGCAACCCAAGCAACAGCAAATCGGGATATCACCGATGCAATAGCGGCACCATGTAAGCCCCAATCAAAGCCGAAAATAAATATTGGATCTAAGATTGCATTAACTGCTCCGCCAGCAAGAGTAGAGTACATCGCACGTTTCGCATCACCTACCGATCGTAAAGCAGCCCCTGCTCCCATCGCGACAGCTAAAATGGGCAGTGATGGTAATAATATACGTAAGTAATCAACAGCAAAGGTGTGAGTCGCGCCTTTTGCGCCTATTATTGCAACTAATTCGGGAGTGAATGTCCATGCTAATGCGGCGAAAATGGCGCTAATGATAAAACCAGTTACCAAAATATTAATCACCAACCGACGTGCTTTATCTCTATTTTGTTGCCCTATTGCACGTGCCACTAAAGCGCTCATCGAAATAGATAAACCAATTGATATTGAAGTCGTAAAAAAAGCAATGGTGCCAGCATAACCAACTGCTGCGGCTAATTCTGCCTCACCTAATAGACTAATAAAAAATAGATCCGCAAGATCGACCAAAAAAAGTGCAGTTAATCCAATGGCATTGGTTGATGACATAACAACGATATGGCGAAAAATATTACCACTAACAAACTTGCCTCTTTGCATTAAAACATCCATTTTTAGTTATTATAAAGGGGAGTTATCTTTGAGGTAATATTTACCTTGAGCAGAGAAGTATGGAATAAGTTCTTTTTACTTACAAGTTAAGGCTTTAAACTAACCCGCTTAAAAATCAATTTATTAGAAAAGGTGTCCCGTTTTGCATACGCTCTCTCAGTTAATCGCTGACGAACTTGAAGGTATCACTAAGCTATCTCTTGCTGAAAATTTGCATGAATTCCCTATGGAAATTTTATCACTGGCAAAGACGCTTGAAATTCTTGATCTGTCTAATAATAGACTCTCGACATTGCCGAAGGAGGTTGCACAATTAAGTAAACTGAAAATTATTTTTGCCTCTAATAATTGTTTTACCGAGTTACCTGAATCCCTTGGAAACTGTGAAAATTTAGAAATGATCGGCTTCAAGTCTAATCAGATCAAATCTGTGCCAGAGTGTGCTTTACCACCCAAATTACGTTGGTTGATCTTAACTGATAATCATATTGAAGCATTGCCTGAGAGTTTAGGTGAGCGTCCTCGATTACAAAAACTTGCGTTAGCAGGTAACCGTTTAACCAGGCTACCGAGTACAATGCATAAATTAAACAACTTGGAATTACTAAGGCTCTCGGCAAACCAGTTAAGTGCATGCCCTGATCAAATATTGGATCTTCCCAAGTTGGCATGGTTTGCCTTTGCAGGAAACCCTTTTTGTCAATCAGAAGTGGCTATTCGATCGGTGCCCAGTATCCGCTCTTCAAATTATCAATTAAAAAATATTTTAGGGCAGGGCGCATCTGGGGTTATTTATCAAGCAAAGTGGAATGAGCCTCAAACCGAGTTTCCGAATGATATTGCGGTTAAAGTGTTTAAAGGCGAAGTGACCAGTGATGGTTACCCACAGGATGAACTTCAAGCGTGTTTAAAAGTAGGCAATCACCCTAACTTAGTGCAATCTTTAGCGCAGGTTGAAGCGCCTGATAAACTTTCTTTAATAATGAACTTAATTCCACCCCACTATAAAAATTTAGGGCTACCACCTTGTTTTCAAAGCTGCACCCGAGATCGGTTTCCCAAGGGATTTAGTTTAACCAAAGAGCAGATAAGAAAAATGATAAAGCAGATGCAAGATGTCTTTGAACACCTGCATGCAAATCAAGTCTGTCATGGTGATCTGTATGCACATAATACGTTATTTGATGAGCATGCAAATATTATCTTTGGCGATTTTGGTGCTGCAACGATGTACCACATGCTAACCAGTGAGCAACAACAGAAAGTAAAACAGATTGAGCATCGTGCACTGCTGCATTTTATTGATGATCTGCTTAAAATTTGTAATGACGCAAATAGGGATGGCTAGTAGAAAGAGACAAAAAAGCCATTATTAACACTTGCTGATAATGGCTTTTTGAGCATACTTTATGGGGACTTACTTAGGACAAGGCTTTGGCATGGCCTTTAATTGTATCTGCCATCTCGGTTACCTCTTTAAGAACTGTCACAGAGCCTTCTACGACCTCTTTTACGAGATCTAAGTTTTGATTTATATCTGCTGCAACGGTAGTTTGTTCCTCTGCCGCTGATGCAATTTGATAGCTCATATCTGATATATGCTGCACTTTTTCAACAATGCCCGCTAACTTACTGCCTGCTTGCGTGACTTGTTCAACACCAACATCAGCTTCTTTAACACTTTTCTCCATTAAGCTTACTGCATCCTGAGCACTGCTTTGTAATTGCTCAATCATACCTTGTATCTCAACGGTTGCATCTTGAGTGCGTTTTGCTAGGTTACGTACTTCATCAGCCACCACGGCAAAACCTCTACCAGCTTCACCTGCGCGTGCTGCTTCGATTGCTGCATTTAATGCTAATAGGTTAGTCTGTTCTGAGATACTGCGAATAGTATCAACCACGCTACCAATGCCTTCGACTTTGATTTCGACACTATTTACAGCATCTGAAGAAGCGCCAATGTTGCTCGATAGGGAGTTGATCGAGGTAATAGTAGCATCCACAAATTGGCTACCCTCTTGAGCAACATCTGATGCTTCTGAAGTTGATGCTGATGCACTTGTGGCGTTATTAGAAACTTCTCTTACTGTTGCGGTCATCTCGTTCATTGCTGTTGCAAGTTGTTCTATTTGTCCAAACTCCTCCGCCATGGAATCATTAATAATCTCCATGCAGATTCCTAAGTGCTCGCTAACCTCGGCTAGGGCTGCGACTTCTTTTGCATGTACTTCACGGTTATGTTGTGTTTCAGCAATATTGGAAGTCAATACATTGAGTAAACCTCCCATCTCATTTTGAGGCAGTGATGGTACTAAGTCTGCTAGTGTGTTTTCAGTCAGTGCTTGAGATATTTTATTTTTAGTTTCCTGGAACTGTTGTTTTTGTATAAATGCACCAAGGTATACGACGCCAGCAAAAAAAGCTAAAAATAGTATGTTTAAAAGCAGTTCGTCGCTATTACTACTTATTATATTTTTAATAATAAAAAGCAAAGCGCCTATAGCGATTAAAATAGTCGCTTTGCTATTAAGGGATAAGGCAAAGATTTTTTGCGAAATATTTGTTTTTTTAGGTTGAGACATGTTTGTACCCGCTGATTGGTAAGGTCATTAATCGTAAACTGTTCTGGCATGTTTATGATTAATGAGAATTGAGCTTAATATTCAGTTTAGAACGATTAGTTCAAAACAAATAGCTAACTTGATAATAAAAAACAAAATTGTGAAGGTTACCAAACTATAACTCATCTACATTAATTAGCCGCTATTGATATCTTGAACTCTCACGTTTATTTTTGTTCGATTGGTTAGCTATTTATACCAAACTGAGCTGATGTGCCGTGCTTTTCGGATATACAAAAACTAAAGCACAGTATAAATAGCCAACCTAATTTTAACGCTAAAAGTCAAACGCTGCTAAGGGGTTATAGTCATTTTTATTGGTACCAATATGCTACTTTAAGTAACGCTTGTTGCTTAGATTGCTGCATTGCATTTAATAATGAGTCTTGTTTGCGCTTTAGCCATTTTAAATACTCTGCCTGTAACGTTTTATCATGCTCATCTTCGGCGGCTTCGCTAATTAGGTTAAGCATTGAAAACTCATCTAACCCATGCTTAATATCTAACCAAGGTGAGAGGAAAGTATCACTTTTTTGTTTTGAAAAAATATTGCCGAGGCTTAATTCAGTTAATAAGTTACTTTCTAGTAACCCTTGGCAGGCTATAAACTCTTGTACCGTGAAATTATCACTATTTTCTAGTGCGCTATTCATTTCAGTCCAAGCATTATTGAGTATTTCAATTGAAAATGGATTGATATTATTGATTTTTTCACCTGAAAAAGTGTTTTTTTCTAGCTGAATTAACCATTCTGTAAAGGTTAATATAAATTGGCAGTATCGACTTGATGTCAGTAAATCAATAATAGAGTCATTGCTCGGTAATGCGTTTTGTTGCTCATTTAACTTACGTACAAGGGGCTTAGATTTTGATAATTTACGTAGATAATAAGCTTTATTCTCTAATAAACGAGCTTGTGTTACGTATTCATCAAGCCATGAAAATGTACGTGCCAACCAGTGTAGATCTTCTATCCAAGGTGCCTGTTTAAGCTCTTTTAGCTCGGTTTTAAAAAGAATAATGTTTTGGTGTAGAAATTTCACGCCCTTCAAGAGTTCACTCAATGCTTCGATTTGCTGTTCTTCAATATAACAATTTTCATGATATTGAATATGTTTTAGGCCATGTTGCATATTAATGAGTAGTGCTTGCTGGATTGATTGGTTTTCAGTGACGGTAGAGTGGGTGAGCGGTTTTACTTGGAATATTGCGTTATCCGCTAACATGTAACCACGCTGTGCTTTACTTACATTTCCTAGGCGCACTCCTGGTAATTCAGCTATTTCATTGCCTAATATAAACAATTGTTGCTCATCGCCTTTAAGTAATTCAAGTTCAATCTCACAAAGTGATATTTTACCCTGATTTGTTTCAATAAAACCAATATCGTATGCAACCTCGATCAGGGTATCTCCTGCAATTTCGATTAACCATGTCTGGCGTTCAAAATCAGTACTAAAAATTGGAGTCAGCTGCTCTTGTAGCTCCTGAATGTCACAATTTTCAGGCCAAATTTTATTTGGAAAACGAGATAATTCTGGGCGCAATCCCTCAATCGGCTCATTATATTCAGGACGTTGATGTAAACCACCAATCACTCGACCAGCCGTTTTAATCGTTTGGACTGATTTTCCATCACAGCTTCGAACACGCAATCCCATGTCAAATTGACGCAAACGACGTTCTGCAGTATCAAAGTAGACATTGTGTAAAAACTGCGCTTTACTGGAAATGCAGTCGAATTTATTGATTGTTTTATGTAATTCAGGTGCAAATTTTTCATTGAAAATGAATTTTAATTCTATTTCTACTTCCATAATATTTTTGATAAACCTATATAATTAGCGTGTTTCAGCAATGAATACGTAATAATTTTGTGAATTATACTAAATTCAGGTTCAATTGTGTTGAAAAGAAAGTTAACATGCGCCGCATATTTGTTGTTCAATTTGATCACTTAAATAATAGGGTAAATTATGCCAGTTAATTCAATTTTTGGAGTTTTTGCTAAATCTCCAATTAAACCGATTCAGATGCATATCGATAAAGTCGCTGCTTGCAGTGAATTATTAGTTTCGTTTTTTCATGCGAGTGCTAAACCTGATTGGGTTGAAGCTGAAAAAATTCGTAAAGAGATTTCCAAACTAGAAAAACAAGCTGATGAGCTTAAACGTGAGTTACGTTTAACTTTACCAAAAGGTTTGTTTATGCCAATTGATCGCTCAGATTTAATTGAGTTGGTTAATCGTCAAGATAAGATTGCCAATACTACAAAAGATATTGCGGGGCGTATTTATGGCCGCCAATTACAAATTCCAAGTGAAATCTTTACCGATTTTATGGCTTACGTGCAACGTTGTGTTGATGCAGTTCAACAAGCGCGTAAAGCAATTAATGAGCTCGATGAGTTACTTGAAACAGGCTTTAAGGGCCGTGAAGTTGACATCGTTACTTTAATGATTGAAGAGTTAGAAAGTATTGAAGATGATACTGATTCTCTACAAATCCGCTTGCGTCGTCATCTCTTAGCTGTCGAGCAACATTATAACCCTGTAGATGTGATGTTCCTATATCAGATTCTTGAGTGGGTTGGTCAATTAGCTGATCATTCAGAGTTAATTGGTACGCAGCTTGAACTTATTCTTGCTCGTTCATAATATTCACTAGGAGTTAAACATGGATATTTTAGCAGTTCACGGCGAAACCTTAGTTATTTTTGCTGCCGTTGTTGGTTTTTTAATGGCTTGGGGTATTGGTGCAAATGATGTTGCCAATGCAATGGGTACATCGGTTGGTTCAAAAGCACTGACCATTAAACAAGCGATCATTATTGCGATGATCTTTGAATTTGCAGGTGCATACTTAGCGGGTGGTGAGGTGACCTCTACAATCCGTAAAGGGATAATTGACGCTAGCTTCTACGTCGATCAACCAGAGTTATTGGTATTTGGTATGACCGCTGCTTTGTTAGCCGCTGGTACATGGTTAATTATCGCTTCCTATTACGGTTGGCCGGTATCAACAACGCACTCTATTGTTGGTGCTATTGTTGGTTTCTCAGCTGTTGGTGTAGGCATGGAAAGTGTTACTTGGTCTGCAGTAGGGGGGATTGTTGGTAGTTGGATAATTACACCGCTTATCTCCGGTATTATTGCTTACTTTATTTTTATGAGTTCGCAAAAGCTTATATTTAATACCAAAAATCCTATTGATAATGCAAAGCGCTATGTTCCTCTGTATATGTTTTTAGCGGGTTTTGTAATGTCACTTGTGACGGTTATCAAAGGCCTAAAACATGTTGGCTTACATTTTTCTATGCAAGAAGCAGTTGTATTAGCGGCTATCATGGGTTGTGTTGTTGCAGTGATAGGTAAAATATTTATTAACCGCATTAAAATAGACCCTAAAGCAGACAAGAAAATGCACTTTGCAAATGTGGAGAAAATTTTCGCGGTCTTGATGATTGTAACGGCATGTGCAATGGCATTTGCACATGGTTCAAATGACGTAGCAAATGCGATTGGTCCTTTGGCTGCAGTGGTAAGTATTGTTGGCCATAATGGTGAAATTACTTCTAAAGCAGAGTTAGCATGGTGGATTTTACCGTTAGGTGGTGTTGGTATCATCTTGGGTCTCGCTATCTTTGGTAAGCGCGTTATGGCGACTATCGGGACTGGTATTACGCATTTAACACCAAGTCGTGGTTTCGCTGCAGAGTTAGCAGCTGCGTCAACGGTGGTTATTGCATCGGGTACAGGGCTTCCTATCTCTACAACACAAACCTTAGTTGGTGCCGTGTTAGGTGTAGGTATGGCGCGTGGTATTGCTGCATTAAACTTAGGTGTAGTGCGTAATATTGTTGTTTCATGGGTAGTAACACTACCTGTTGGGGCTGGCTTATCTATTCTCTTCTTCTACATGCTGAAAGGGATGTTTAGCTAATAATTGTAGCTATTCATAAAATAGAAAGAGAGCTACGGCTCTCTTTTTTGTTATTAGTGCTTTTTCTTAGGCATAATTGCTTTAAAATAAACGCTGACTTTTTTCTTGGTAACAGGTGATCTCTTGAACAAAATTAAAATTCTATTTACAACGCTGCTTGTCACGCTTTCTATGAACAGCTTCGCAGAGGTTCGTTACGTTAGTGATGATGTCTTTATTTATCTGCATTCAGGGCCTGGTTTAGATTATCGTATTACCGGTACGCTTAAAGTAGGTACAGAGGTTAATACCTTGAAGTACAACGAAAAAACCAAGTTTATGCAAGTTAAAGCGTCAACGGGAAGAACTGGCTGGATGAAGGTCTCTGAGCTGCAAAAAACATTGCCTGCAAAAAACCTGTTGCCAACAGTGCAAGAGCAGTTACAAGTAGCTAATGAAAAATTAGAGAATATTGCGGCAGAAAATGCAAAAAATTTAGCGGATAAAGAGCAAGTTTTTCAAGAGCAAATTATTTTAGTTGATAATTTAAACCAAGAGAAAGCGATGCTACAACAACAAATTTTAGATCTTAAAGCCCGTAATCTTGAATTAGACCTATTACAGGAGACTAAAGAATCACGTATTCAAATGCAGTGGTTGCTTAATGGTGGTGGTGTTTTATTCTTTGGTTTACTTATTGGTTTAATTATTCCATTTTTACCTCGTCGTAAAAAACGCACTAACAACTGGTAGGCAAAGCTAAAATATTAGCTTTGAGTTGCGATTTAGGGGCTGTAAAGCCCCAATTATCAATGCCTAAATATCAGCTGTCTGGTTCTTTTACCGACAGCTGATAGGTCAATAAAAGCGTCGTAACTCTTTACCCGTCATAACTCATAACTCGTAACTATCCTACTAATATCCCTTCCAATCTACCAATGATTCGAGGCTAAAGCTTTGTCTGTCTAATCGGAAAATACTGCGCTGAGGCTGTATTTCAATTAGCTCTAACTTGCCTGTACTATCAATGTCTCCCTCTTTGAGCGTTTCTCCGTTAATTCGTATCCAACGATCTGCAACGATTGTTGAGTACATATGCGAGTCATAACGAATTAAAGGCACCTTGTTTTGGAAATCATTATTCATCTGGCGAATATCGCTGCCATCACTATTTTCTTCATCTAGATAATCGATTTTCAATTCGTTATCATCGATCTCACTCATTAAGACAGCTAAATCAAAGCGTTTTCTAAGCTCTTCTGAGGTCTGTAACTCTTCTGGCTGTTGTTCAATAATAAGTTCCTGCTGGCTCTCTTTTTTCGGCGTTGCAACTACCTGCTGCTGTACTTTACTAGTCTTATCAATCGTATTATTTTTTACGACGGTTACTGGCTTTGGCGTTGACGCTTTTATAGCCGGGGCAATTATCGATAAAGGTTGAGTCTCGAAAGATACTTTTACTAATGATGGGGGCTGTACTTCTTGCTGTTGCTCCACTACCACCACCGAATTAAGGGGTAATGGTTGCGGGTTAAGCAATAGATAAATTAGAATACTTAACAGCGTAATAATCGTCGTCAGGGCAATACCTAATAGCACTTTCCAAGGTTGGATTTTATTATTTTGTTGAATAATCGGCGGTGGCCCGCCAGCTTGCTCAAGCTTATTTTTTTGTTGTGCTTGTAATATAGTAGACACTAGTTAGCCTCCTGTAATAATTGAGGGGAGTTAGGATTCGCAAGTTGCATCAGCGGCATCAGTGTCAGCGGCCCAACAATACCATCATCGGCTAATCCATGCTCCCTTTGAAAAGCACTGACTTGCTCTAATAAACGCAGATCAAAGCGTGTTTTGTGTTCACTTGACCAACCTTGTTGTTTGTTTAGTTGGTTTGCTAACCAGGTTACTCTATCGCCTTCCTGCCCGAATTTTATCACGCCATTTAATGCAAAAGGAGCCTGCCAAAGTAATGTTGTTTGTCCCTGCCAATAATGTGTAAACCACGCTTCACTGACTTCGATTAAATGCCCCTCTATCAATAACTGGTAATTATCTGCAATTTTATAGAGCACTGCATAAAGTGAAGTTTGATGATCCTTTTGTAAACGCACGACGGCTGGATAGTTTAACTGCTTAAGTTGCTGAAGGTTAATATTGTTTGTGTAACAACTAATGTGAGCGCTATTTTTTTGCTCGCAATTGATCTGTTCACTATTAACTTGATAGCCCCAAACAGAATACAAAGTAGCTAAAGTGTCATTGAATGTTGTCTTGTTAAGTGCAAGTTGTGGATACTCTTCAAACCATTCGCTTTCACTGTGATTGGACTGTGTAGGAGCAAGGTTGGGAAACACTTGTGGTTCGCTAACACTGTGCAAAATATTTTCTGCGAATATACGATGTGATATTTGTGGAGCTTGCCACAATGTTAACAGCGTTAATAATATGATTGCAGTAAAGCGCCAGTGGTTAGCTAAAAATCCTATTTGCTGCTGTTGATGGGTAAAGTGGACCTCCTTGCTCGCTTGCTTGACCATTTTTAAGGTAACGAGATGGCTATCCTGTGAATAGGCGGCTAATAAACTTCTATCACACAGAATGTTAGTCAGTCTTGGTGTGCCTTTACACTTTTTGAAGATCTCCTGTAGTGCTGATTTATCAAAAATAGCATGCCTAGAACCCGCTACATTTAAGCGGTGTTGGATATATAAATTACTCTCTTGTTGGGTAAGAGATAACAGGTGATAACGTGCCGTAATTGATTGTGCTAATTGGCGAAACTCGTTCTCTTTTAATTTATCTTGTAACTCTGTTTGGCCGATTAAAATAACTTTTAATGGCTTTTTATTATCTGTTTCAATATTGGTTAATAAACGCAACTGTTCTAATGCTGCAAGGCTCAAATGTTGTGCCTCATCAATGATGACGATAGTATGACGATTGTTTTGACAGTTTGTTATCATCCAAGTTGTTAATGCATCAAAGAGCGCATTTAAGTCGTTTTGCTGGTGAACAATATTGAAGCTATCGCAAATAGTTGAGATAAGTTCAATTTCGCTCAAGGCGGGGTTTAAAATAAAAGCAATATCACTATCATCACCCATGCTTTCAACTAAAGAGCGACAAATTGTCGTTTTCCCCGTACCCACCTCGCCAGTTAACAGTGCAAACCCACCATGTCCTTGCAAGCCATGTTGAAGATGGGCAATCGCTTCTCTATGACGTTCACTTAAAAAAAGAAAATTTGGATCCGGCGAAATTGAAAAGGGCTTTATTTTTAATGAAAAAAAATCTTGATACATAAGTAGCCTAAAAAGATAAAGTATGGTCCATGATGTAGCGGTGTTCGCTAAGCCTGTATATAACAGAAAAAGACAATATTGCCTGTACCGTGTTGCAACTGTTTTATTCTATATCGCGTTGTATTGTTTTGTAATCTTTTATCCAAGGAGAAAGTTCGGGGAAATGGCTTTGTAGCTCAGTGCTGGCGATCTTTGCCATTTTATAGGTTTCAAAGGTACCAAATAACAGTACAAAAATAGGCGTTTCTGTTCCTATTTTACGATAAAGGTAGGTTTGCCCTTTCAGTTGCGGGTATTGCTCAAAAAACGCAACAATTAAATCCTCATTGTCGAGTGTCGCTAATTGCAAGCTATAACTATTCGTTGCCATTGTCATTAACACCGTTGGTGATGTTAATTCCGTCACTGCTTCTTTTTCCTGAGCTGCTTGTATATTCGCTAAGTCAATGAGCTCTTGCCACTCTTGTTGCATAATCTGTTGCTCAGAGTCCTGAAAGTAATTGGCTATTGCTGTTGATTGGTTATTAATAATAAAAACCATCAGTAGTATTGATATAACGCTAATAAAATGTGGTGCGTAGACAACTAAGCGACTTGTTTTTTTAGGCAGTTCAGTTTCAGAAATCGCTTTTTTAACTATTGCTGCGCTAATATTTAGTGAGGATTGCGTATAAGCACTGAGTAAGCAGCGATCGCAGATTTGATTAATTAAGCGCGGGTTACCAAGGCTTGCTTTGTATATATAAGAGACTGAATTATTATTGAAAATTTCTCCTTTGGCTCCTGCTTTATTAAGGCGATGGTAAATATAAAAGATAGTTTCTTGTTTGTTTAAAGGGCTCAAATGGTAACGTGCCGTGATACGTTGTGATAATTGTCGTAACTCAGTGGTCAGTAGTTTTTGTTGTAATGCTGTTTGCCCTACTAATATAATCTGCAGAGGTTTTAGATTATCTGACTCAATATTGGTAATTAGTCTAAGCTGCTCTAGCACATTGAAGGACAGGTGTTGCGCTTCATCGATAAGTACAATTGCATGGCGACCTTGCTGATGATTCACTAGCATCCAGTTCGCAAGTGCATCAAACATCACTTTTAAGGTGATATTTTCACGATCATATTGGATCAAAAATTGTTCACAAATATCAACTAATAACGCTATCTCAGAAACAGCCGGATTAGTGATCCAAGCAATGTCTGTATCGGTGGGCATATCCTGCAATAAAAAACGGCAAACACTGGTTTTTCCTGTACCTACTTCACCAGTTAAAACAACAAAACCACCGTTGCCCTGTAAACCATATTTTAGATGCGCCAGTGCTTCTTTATGTTGTTCGGTGAAAAAAAGGAAGTCAGGATCTGGCGCTAATGAAAACGGTTGTTGATCTAATGAAAAAAATTCTTGGTACATGGTAAACCCAGATTGATAGTTAAAACCGAATAGCGCGGTTATAGCTGTGATACTTTAAGATGAAAGTCATCGAACCCTAGCGATTAACTTGGTTAATCGCCTTGCGATTTTTATTAAAATAAACACTTAAATTCATTAATAATGATTCTTCATCGCTATTTTATAACAACACCGATGGATACTAATTACTTTGCCCTAGGGCGCCTGATAAAGCATTTTGAGGTAACATAGGTATATAATAACTAAAATAGTGGATGAAAGGGGAAACAATGCGTAAATTTTTGGTCGGGGGCGCAGTTCGCGATAAATTATTAAAACTTCCTGTTAAGGATTGCGATTACATGGTGGTTGGTTCAACGCCGGATGAGTTGTTGTCGCTTGGTTATCAACAGGTTGGAAAAGATTTCCCTGTTTTTTTACACCCTCAAACGGGTGAAGAGTATGCGTTGGCGCGTACTGAACGTAAGCAGGGCAGCGGTTACAATGGTTTTAGCTGTTACAGCGGTCAGGATGTTACCCTTGAAGATGATCTTATTCGTCGAGATTTAACCATTAATGCGATCGCCGAAGATGAAAGTGGGGAGCGCTTCGACCCCTATAATGGTTTGCAGGATCTACAAGATAAAATACTACGCCATGTCTCACCTGCGTTTAGTGAAGACCCACTTCGTGTCTTGCGTGTAGCACGTTTTGCAGCCCGTTTTTTTAAGCTGGGTTTTAAAGTTGCACCTGAAACTTTATTATTAATGAAGCAGCTGAGTGAAAGTGGTGAGTTAGGGCATTTAACGCCTGAACGGGTTTGGGCTGAAACAGAGAAAGCACTGTCCAGTGATGCGCCACAAATCTATTTTCAAATATTGCGCGATTGTGGGGCTTTGGGCGTTTTATTTCCAGAGATTGATAATTTGTTTGGTGTGCCGG
>Ga0316197_10000312_pt1 | contig 34400 bp, 38 predicted proteins | sample OudBiesiAoxic_MG_FD_204939 | JGI IMG/M metagenome (GOLD analysis project Ga0316197, IMG submission 204939) | Coastal sediment microbial communities from Oude Bieten Haven, Netherlands - site A oxic | ecosystem: Environmental > Aquatic > Marine > Coastal > Sediment | place: Netherlands... | reverse complement strand
GATCGCGTTCTTGAGATGGGGCGACACCGTTTGTGCAGTCACCACCCCACCGAACTGATCGCCGCGCCATGCAAAGACGGCGCCGTCCTGATCCAAAAGCGTCACAGATCCTCTGGCGCGCCCGTCCAACAATTCGTCCACCGGCGGCAGTGTCGTATAGTAGTATCCAACCATCAACCCCAATGCCAAAGCCGCGACAAAGCCCACGCGCCACGTAATCCGCCAGATCAATCGCAAAACCCAGCGGATGATCCGCTGAAAAAACCCGATGATGCCGCCACGGCGTTTCGCCGTGCGACGCGCAGGTTTTTTACGTGGCTTGGCCTTACGCTTGGCGGGTTTTGCCTTTACCGTAGCATAGCGCCGATCAGCGACCAGTGGTCGCTTGCGTTTAGATGAATCACTCATGAAGAACCTGCCCGGCCCATTGTTATTTCCCTCACTCTACCTGTCTTTTTCGGACTTGTTGACCCGCTTCGCCCAGCGGAGTCATCTTTTACATGCACAATTTTTAATCATTTTTAATTATTAGCACAATTTTTAATCATTCACACTGATTAACGGCGGGAGAGTCGGCGCCAAAACTTCCATCACCACGACGGCCTGTCGTTATCTGCCTGCGCAACCATCGCAGGGCAACCTGCCAAAGTTAAGGGGACACGAGGTGAAACTCATCATTGCAACAATCAAGCCGTTCAAACTGGAAGAGGTCCGCGAAGCGCTGACTGAAGCCGGTGTGCGCGGCATGATGGTCACAGAAATCAAGGGCTTCGGCTCTCAATCAGGCCATACAGAAATCTACCGTGGCGCCGAATACGCTGTAAACTTTGTGCCAAAGGTAAAGATCGAAATCGTGGTGCCTGAAGCCGCCGTGGATCAGATCGTGGAAACAATCACCAAAACGGCACAAACCGGCAAGATCGGTGACGGTAAAATCTTTGTACTCAGCGTTGACCAAGCTGTCCGCGTACGGACCGGTGAAACCAACGAAGACGCGCTGTAAATCGCGGCAACTTAGGGATAAGACTATGACAAACTTTAAGACAATCGCCACAGCAGCAGCGCTCATCGCGCTGCCGTCGCTGGCGTTCGCGCAAGACGCGGCTCCGGGCTTTGATGAGATCGGCCCGTACATCATGACGACGCTGCTGTTCTGCATGGCGGGTTTCCTTGTTTTCTTTATGGCTGCTGGTTTTGCGATGCTTGAAGGTGGCTTGGTGCGTTCAAAGAACGTGACCATGCAGATGACCAAGAACATCGCACTGTTTTCAATTGCGGCCATCATGTATTGGCTCGTTGGATTTAACACGATGTATCCTGGCGATTTCAACGGCTGGTTCTCGATAGGTGGTCAGACAACGCTTGACCCGGTTGGTGTTGCCGCTGCTGACGCCGCGCTGGACTATGCGTCTGTTGGCTCCGACTTCTTCTTCCAGTTGGTGTTTGTTGCCGCAACCGCGTCGATCGTTTCCGGTGCCGTCGCAGAGCGGATCAAGCTGTGGCCCTTCCTGATATTCGTTATTGTTCTCACAGGCTTTATGTACCCGATCTCCGGTTCGTGGCAGTGGGGCGGCGGCTGGTTGTCCGAAGCAGGTTTCTCTGACTTTGCGGGCTCCACAGTTGTACACTCGGTAGGCGGCTGGGCTGCTTTGGCTGGTGCTATCGTACTTGGTCCACGTCTCGGCAAATATGGCAAAGACGGCAAAGTCACGCCAATGCCAGGTTCGAACCTTGCACTTGCAACACTGGGTACATTCATCCTGTGGCTCGGTTGGTTCGGCTTTAACGGTGGTTCGCAGCTTGCGATGGGTACCGTAGGGGACGTGTCCGACGTGTCGCGCATCTTCGCCAACACCAACATGGCGGCAGCAGCCGGTGCTGTAACAGCGCTGATCCTCACACAAATCCTGTACAAAAAGCCTGACCTTACAATGGTTCTGAACGGCGCACTGGCGGGTCTGGTTTCCATCACGGCTGAACCACTGGCGCCAACGCTGTTCGGCGCGCTCTGGATTGGTGCAGTTGGCGGTATCATCGTGGTTCTGACGATCCCGATGCTGGACAAGTTCAAGATCGACGACGTTGTCGGCGCGATCCCTGTGCACCTCTTTGCAGGTATCTGGGGCACGATTGCAGTGATCTTCTACAACAGCGACGCAAGCCTGATGACACAGCTGACAGGCATCGTTGCCTACGGTGTGTTCACCTTCGTAGGCTCGCTGATCGTCTGGTTCATCCTCAAAGCAACAATGGGTATCCGTTGCAGCGAAGAGGACGAAATTGCAGGTCTCGACGTATCCGAGCTTGGTATGGAAGCATACCCAGAGTTCGCAAAAGGCTAAGTCTCTTCCTCCCATAGAGACGAACCTGGCCCGGGCGTGAAAGCGCCCGGGTTTTTTCTGCCCTAGTATGTTTCGGCCGCGCCAGAACATTTGTGCTGCCGCTGCCAGATGGTGCAGAATTTAACGTACTCAATTACATTTCTCTTGCAGGAATCACCGCTCTTGCATTATTAATTGCCATCCGGTTGTGAGGTTCCTTCCGGCGGCTGCAAGCGCGTCTAGCGCGCTGAGAGCGCTTTCCTCTTTGGACAAAAAACAATGACCAAATTCATGGTACTCCCTGCTGTTCTAGCGGGTTTTCTCGCGGTGCCAGCCTATGCCGACGAAACCGAAGGCCACGTCATGGCGTTTGACCGCGTTGCGAATATCATCGTGCTTACCGACAAGACAGTCTGGCAAATCGGCGCGGATGTATCCGTGCCAGCCGACCTCGCCAGCGGCGACCGCGTTCTGCTAGACTTCGTCAGTGAAGGCGAAACAGGCGTGACTGCAATTACTGCACTTCATCGCCTTGCAGCGGCGCTCCCCACGGGCACAGACGGCGGCAGCTAAACGCAAGGGGTCAGCGCGGGACGCTTCAAATGGCGCGACCCGCGCGCTCACTTTACCTGCAACAAGGTGCTCAAAATCAACTGTAGAACAAAAATTTCAGCACTCCGGGCGTGAAAGCGCCCGGTTTTTGTGTATATGCAAACATGACACAGCCGCCAGTTTAGGTTTTATGCTTGACCTCAACCTAGGTTGAGGCTGCGGATTAGGTCCAAGGCTGTTGGTTAAACACAGCACCCGTAAATCAGGTTGTCTTGAAGATGCACGTGCTCACCGTTCTGGACCACCCCGATCCCGCGTCGTTTAGCGCGGCCGCAGCAAAAAGCTTTATGGAGGGCGCCAAAGCCGCCTCGCATACTGTCGAGCTGGCGGATCTGCACGCGGAAGGGTTCAATCCGCTTTGGTCCATCGCAGATATCGAGGGCGACACCCCCGCAGACGTTTTGACCGAACAAGCGCGTATTGAACGCGCGGATGCTATATGCCTCGTGTTTCCGTTGTTCTGGTGGGGCATGCCCTCAATGATGAAGGGCTGGGTTGACCGTGTTTGGACGTGGGGTTGGGCATACGATCAGTTGGATGATCCAAATAAATCATTGCTGAAGCCCCGATCAGGGGTGTTGCTGGTGCCGGCCGGTGCCAGATCAGACGAAATGGACATCTCAGGATATCAGACGGCGCTGACCACAAGCTGGATAGATGGCACGTTTGGATACTTCGGGTTATCTCCGCGCCGACTTGAGGTGCTCAACGGCTCTACCGGTTCCGATAACCGTCGGCAGGCCCTTTTGGCAAACAGCTATGACATCGGGTTCACACTGGCTCTGCCAGACACTGTAGAGCGCTAAGCGACCGCGCCCTACCATAACGTTTGGCACAGCTGACACCGCTTCGGCAGCGCGGTCGCGGACTGGTATACACGCCCCAAACGGCCAGAACTAAAGACCCCCGCTTGGTCATTGGTTTTATTGACGGCCACAGGATGGTGTGTGCTATGCAAGCAATCCACCAAAAGGGAGCGAGAGCGATGCCAGCCTATGTTATAGGGCAACTCGACATTCATGAACCTGAGGCCTACCAAGAGTATCTTGACGGTTTCATGCCAAGTTTCGATCGGCACAAGGGCGAGTTGCTCGCCTCGTCCAAGCAAGAAACAGTAGTGCTTGAAGGCACTTGGTCTACACCTCGAACTGTCGTGCTTAGGTTTCCCAGCACGCAGCATGCGCGCGCTTAGTACGAGGACCCCGAATACGTCGCGCTGCGCAAAATCCGGCAGCGTACCGCACGCACCAACCTCGTGGTCGTGGATGGGATCACATAGCGGGCGGCAGCTACAGGTGCCGTTTATACACCGGCGTCGACAATCGCCTTTGCAAGTATGGGGATCGTCTGCGCATTCAGGCCCGCGATATTCATACGGCTGTCGCCGATCATGTAAATACCGTTTTTCTCGCGCATGACTTCGACCTTGTCAGGCGTCGTCCCGAGGCGTGAAAACATGCCCCGATGCTGGGCGAGAAATCCAAAACGGTCAGATCCTGATATACGCTGCAGCTCATCCGCCAGTTGTTGACGTAACGCCAGCATGCTCAGGCGCACGTCTTCCAGCTCAGTTTGCCAGTCCGCGCGCAATCCGTCATCGGTCAGGATCATTGTAACCAGACGCGCGCCATGGTCCGGCGGAAAGCTGTAGTTCTGGCGATTAAGAAACGCGAGCGTATCCTGATGCAGCTTGCGCGCGGCGGCATTTTGGCTGATCGCCATCAAAAGCCCTGTGCGTTCACGGTAAATGCCGAAGTTCTTGGAACAACTCGCTGCAATCAAACACTCTGGCACGGAGGACGCCACCAACCTTGTCGCAGCTGCATCCTCTTCCAGACCGTCGCCAAAGCCCTGATAGGCAATATCCACCATCGGCACGGCACCGGTTTCCAGAAGCACATCAACCACCTCCTGCCACTGTGTCATGTTCAGGTTGGCGCCGGTGGGATTATGGCAGCAGCCATGCAGCAACACGACGTCGCCTGCTTTGGCTGTTTTCAGATCGGCTAGCATACCTTCGAAATCGACGCCGCGCGTTTCTTCATCGAAATAGCGGTACCGTTCGACGTTCATACCAAGATAGCCCAGGATCGAAATATGGTTCGGCCATGTCGGGTCGGACACAAACACCCGCGCGTCAGGCCGTGCCATCTGGATCAGTTCGAACGCCTGACGCACAGCACCGGTCCCGCCCGGTGTCGCAACGGCCGCGATTGTCTCGCGTGCGACGGCGCTGGCCAAAACAAGATCGATCATCGCATCCGCGAACGCGGGATCACCAGCAAGGCCGGTATACACCTTTGTATCCTGTGTCTCCCAAAGGGTGTGTTCTGCGGCTTTGATAGCGCGCATGATCGGCGTCAGCCCGCTTGCATCCTTATAAACGCCCACGCCCAGATCGATTTTACCGTCGCGCGGGTCTTCGCGGTACATTTGCATCAACTTGAGGATGCCGTCCGGTGGCGGGGATTTCAAAGTTTCAAACATCATGCATCTCCTGTCGCTACGGGCACCGTCGGGAACATCCCCCACTCGGCCCATGAGCCATCATAAAGTGACCACTGACGGTGGCCCAGACGTTCAAGCGCAAGGGCCAGAATTGCAGCCGTTACACCGGACCCGCAGGTGGTAATCACCGGCTTGCTTAAATCCACGCCAGCCGCTTCGAATATGGCGCGGCATTCCTCGGGCGATTTCATCGTTCTGTCGTCGTTTAACAGCGTCGTAAAGGGAACAGAGCGCGATCCGGGGATATGACCTGCGCGCAGGCCTTCGCGCGGCTCGGGCGCCTCGCCACGAAAACGGCTGGCTGCGCGGGCGTCTACGATAACGTGGTCGTTCAGTTTCGAAGCCGCCGAGACCTGTGTGACATCACGCACAAGCTGGTTCTGGAACCGAACCGTCATGTGACGATCCCGCACCATGGGCGGCATGTCTTCCAATTCGTGACCTTCCGCTTTCCATTTGGGCAAGCCACCGTCCAGAACCGCAACCGTCTCAAAGCCCATAAGCTTGAACAGCCACCACACGCGGGCGGCTGACAACAGCCCTGCGCCATCATAGATCACAATCTGATGGCCGTCTCCGACGCCCATGGCCCGCATGCGCGACATGAATTTCTCGATTGGCGGCGCCATATGAGGCAAATCAGACCGCTGGTCCGAAATCTCGTCGATGTCAAAAAAGCGGGCGCCAGGAATATGCGCCTCGTTGTATTCGTCTTTCGCGTTGCGACCTGCTTCGGGAAGGTACCAAGACGCATCTAGCAGACGCAAATCGGGATCTTTCAGATGTGCGGCAAGCCAGTTCGTTGAAACCAGCGTTTTCGGATCGTCGGCCATCTCATTACCCCCGCATAATACAGTGAGTTCTGAGTAACGCTCTGAGCTGAAACAGGCAAGCCCGCTTGAAGTTCAGAGACGTGCTCATACGCCAAGTCGCAGACCCTAGCCGTGGTCTTTCATCAGGCGGGATTTCTGGCGGGACCAATCGCGTTGTGCTGCCGTTTCGCGTTTATCGTGCAGCTTTTTACCCTTGGCGACGCCTACCTTGATCTTGGCCATGCCACGATGATTGAAATATAGCACCAGCGGCACCAGCGTCATTCCCTTGCGCTGCGTGGCGTTCCAGAAGTCAGACAACTGCTTTCTGCTGACCAGAAGCTTCCGCCGCCGCCGTTCTTCATGCTGAAAGGTCTTGGCCTGTTTGTAAGGTGCGATGTAGCTATTCACCAACCACAGCTCGCCATCTTCTACAGCAGCATAGCTTTCTGCAATATTAGCCCCGCCTTCGCGCAGTGACTTTACCTCGGAGCCTTCCAAAATAATCCCACATTCCACATCTTCCTCGATCGCATAATCGAACCGCGCGCGGCGATTTTCGGCGACTACTTTATAGTTCGGATCTGATTTCGAAGACGATTTCACCTGAGCCATGGCGTGGATGTAGGCAGTTTGACGCGCAGGCGCAAGCAGAGGCATTCAGTCGCCAAGCTTGGCATGCACCTCGTCCAGATCGATCTCACCCACCGGCATCTTGTTGGCGGGGTTCTCAAAATCGTATTTGAAAACCTCGAAGTCACGTTTGTATATCTCGTAGACAAGATGCATCGACAGGTCATCGAAATAGTCCGCCACATCATGCGCGCGCTTGGGGCCGTGCCCTTCGCTTTCGTTAAAGCGCGGCACATCGGCCAGAACGACCTTGTTGGGCGTCTCGACACCATCAAGTACCGACTGCATGCCATCGTTAAAGTTTTCGGTCCAAAAGATGTTATCGTACCGGCCGCCATTCACGATGAACGTGCTGATATGGCCGGACATCGCGGACCAGTGGATATCAGGGTCCATCGGTTTTCGAAACTTGATCGTATCCCGCGCGAATAACAAAAACCGACGGAAAGAGGCGATCTGGTCAAATTCCACCTGCCCGTCTTCACCACCAACATCGATGCCGTATTTCTGAATCAGTTGTGGCACAAGATTTCCGCGGTAGCGGTTACCGTTGCGCTGAATACCGCATATTTTGTCAAAAAACGAACTGAGAATGCGCGTGTAGGGATTGCGGACACAGGTAAAGGAATACGATTTGTGATTGCGCACATTTGCTGTGATCGCGTCCTTGCTGTGATCCAGCGCCCACTTGTGCAGCCCGTCTTGTGCATCATGAATGTCGCCGTCGAAAAATGCACCATGATCAGAGTAATACATGATCTGCCCGATGGTCGAACATGCGCATTTGGGGACGACGCGATACACCAAGCTTTCGCTTTCAGTCATCCAGGTTCCGGGGAAACCCATATGCGTCTTCTCCTATGGTGATGCCGATTTCGACATCAAATGCCTACTTGTAGAATAAAAAAGCAAATAAATTCGGTTTATTCAATTGGCCTTCACCCTTATCAACATATTAAGAATACGCAACTCGAGCGGCAGACATCAAAACCTTGGCCAAAATTGCCTACATTCTTCTATGCCACAAAGACCCCGCTGCCATCATTCGGCAAGCGGAGCTGCTGACAGGTGTGGGGGACTGTGTCTCGATCCATTTTGATGCAAACGCAAAACCCGAAGACTACACCGCAATCCGCGAAGCTCTGATCGGCAACGCTAACGTCGCCTTCGCCAAAAAGCGGATCAAATGCGGATGGGGCGAATGGTCTCTCGTGCAAGCATCACTTTATGCGCTTGAGGCTGCAGTCGACGCGTTTCCAAGGGTCACGCATTTCTACATGCTGTCGGGTGACTGCATGACGATTAAAACGGCCGAGTACGCGCATCAGTATCTCGACGACAATGATGCCGATTTCATCGAGTGTTTTGATTATTTCGAAAGCGACTGGATCAAGACCGGCATGAAGGAAGAGCGGCTGATCTATCGGCACTTTTTCAATGAACGTAAAAACAAGACGCTCTTTTATAACGCGATGGCAATACAGCAAAAGATGGGATTGCAGCGCGAATTGCCAAAAGACCTAGAGATGCGGATTGGCAGCCAATGGTGGTGCCTGCGTCGCCTCACAGTCGAAAAAGTACTGGATTTCTTGAAGACCCGCCGCGACATAAAACGCTTTTTCTCTACCACATGGATACCGGACGAGACCTTTTTCCAGACCATCGTACCTCATCTTATTCCAGCAGAGGAAATCCGCAGTCGCACGCTGACGTTTTTGATGTTTACCGACTACGGCATGCCCGTCACATTTTACAACGATCACTATGACATGCTGGTCGGTCAGGATTATCTGTTTGCCCGAAAGATCAGCCCGGAAGCCAAAGACCTCAGAAGACGTTTGGGGCTACTTTATGCGGCCTCTGATGTCGCCTTCACGATTTCCGACGAAGGACCAAGCCTTTTCAAGTTCCTGACGGGTCGCGGGCGCATTGGCCGTCGGTTTGCAGCACGGTTCTGGGAAACGGAATCAACGCTGGGCCGCGAACGCGAACTGATGATTGTCGTTTGCAAAAAATGGCATGTGGCCAAACGTTTGCTCGAACGGATTCGACAGGTCACCAACGTGCCCGCTATCGAATACCTCTTTAACGAAGAAAATACACCATTGCCTGATCTGGGCGGCATTCAGACATCTTTGGAAAAACGCACGCGTCACCGACGCGCGCTGATGCGCATGCTATTCGACTACTATGAAACCGACCGGATGATCGTCTGCATGGATCCTTCAAACATCGAGCTTTTGCAGGATTTTGCGGCCGACCGGTCGGTCACGCGTATTCTGGAAGTGAATTGCGCGTTTACAGATGACTATCTTGTTGGGCATGCGATGCGCGTGGGGCTTGCGGGCGAACAGACCGCGCCTGAAACGTTTGACCGGCTGCTGCCAACGATCCGGAACGATATGATATTTGAAAGCGACCGTATCAGAGACGCGGATTTCGCCAACTTGACGCGTATCCGCGAAGAAGCGGACGTGGGCGAGAATTCGACTGCATTGGCTGCTTTTCTGTCGGTCCCTCAAGCAACAGCATGGGAAATCGCCACCAGCGAACGGTTATTTTCAGACTAACGCCTTAAAGACGGAGCGAAAGCACATGAGTTACGCCTACGACGACCAGAACATCTTTGCCAAAATCCTGCGCGGCGAAATACCAAACACAACTGTGCTTGAAACCGAGCATAGCCTTGCGTTCAGGGATCTATACCCTCAGGCGCCGACCCATGTTCTGGTGATCCCAAAGGGTGCGTATGTCAGCTATGACCACTTTTCCGCGGCAGCCTCGGATGCAGAAATCATCGACTATACAAGAGCCATCGGAGAGGTATGCCGCCGCGAGGGCGTTGACCTTTCATCAGGCGAAGGCTTCAGGCTCATTTCCAATGCAGGCTCTCACGGGGTTCAGGAAGTCCCGCACTTGCATGTTCACATTTTAGGGGCCCGTCACATGGGCCGGATGGTTGCCAAAGCCGACTGAGGGCTAATACTGGCGGCGCTTGCGCGCCCACCACTGGCGTAGCTTACTGCTTTTTTCCGCAACTGCGTCTTCGGTGGCTTCCCAACTGTCTTGAATTTCTTCCAGTTTGGGGTCGATACGCGCCATACGGAACCGGCGCCACCGCACCCATATGCCATACGCCAGCGCCGTAAATAGCGTGAGAACAATACCACTGACCCACGGGATAGGTTTGCTTGCATCGGGGCCGTCCACCGGCCACACCGACACCGCGTTCGGAAAGATCGACAAAAATTCGAAACGCCAACCGTAGTGACGGATGGCGACATACTGCGGATCTGCAACGGTCGAACGCAGATCGGCCGCTTCGGCCTGCAAATTCGATGTATCGAACTTGAAGTACGGCGGCCAGATCCAGCCTGTATCTTCGTTGCGGAACACCATTACGCTGTCATTGGCCAAACGGGTCTGGATAAAGAATACGTCACGTTCGGTTACGTCAGATGCACTGCCGCCGTCTCCGGCCGACCAAAATAGCGCGTTCGACCCCGGATTAACGCGTTTTTCGTAGGTATCCGTAATCCGTGCGATATCAACCTGCGGCAGGGTATAGTGGAAAAAAGCACCGATCAGCGTCCAGAAAACTATAATGAAAAGCCATTTCGCATAAAACATAGACCGGTCCCCTAACCCATATTCGTCACGTATATCAGGATCGCCAGCAAAGTGCCCGGTATCACGTAAACGCCCCAGATAAGCTTGCGCTTGAGCGATCCTTCATACGCCATCATCTCAGCCTGCACAAAGCTTTCGCGGCGTCCGGGGCCCTGATCCTTGTCCCATTTCACCTCGAGTTTTTCGCGCTTTGCGGCGCGGGCATAAAACCAAAGGCACACAAATACAACGGTCAGAACCACAAGCGCCATGCCCATCAGACGTCCAAAAACCATATAAGAGCCTCTTTTTCCGGTTGGTTGTTACACCATATAGTCAGCGCGCGCAGGCTTGCACCCGAATTGCTGCAATAAAATGCCGCGCGCGCTTTCATTTTATCCCACGACGTTGAATTCAGGGCCATAAGGGTAACCGGTGATGTTGTCAGAGCCTTCATCCGTTACCACCAGAATGTCGTGTTCGCGGTAGCCTCCGGCACCAGGTTTGTCTGACCCGATGGTGAGCATCGGCTCCATCGAGATCACCATACCCGGCTCCAGAACCGTATCGATGTCTTCTCGCAGTTCCAACCCCGCTTCACGTCCATAATAGTGGCTGAGCAGACCGAACGAGTGGCCATAGCCAAAAGTCCGGTATTGCAGCATGTCACGCTCCTGGAGAAACGCGTTGATCTTATGCGTGATGTCGGCACATGACGCCCCGGGTTTCAGCAAGCTCATCCCGTATTCATGCGCGGCCACATTCGCTTCCCATACTCCTAGACTGGCCGCATCCACTTCGCCCAGAAACAGTGTCCGTTCCAGTGCCGTGTAATAGCCAGAAATCATCGGAAAAGTGTTGAGGCTTAGAATATCGCCGCGCTGCAGCTGGCGGGATGTGACGGGGTTGTGCGCGCCATCCGTGTTCAGACCGGACTGAAACCAGACCCATGTGTCGCGATATTCCGCATCAGGGAACCGTTTAGCGATCTCTTGCTCCATGGCATCACGCCCCGCCATCGCCACATCGATCTCGCGCGCGCCTTCCTTGATCGCATAGCGGATCGCATAGCCCCCGACATCGGCCACCTCAGCGCCGTGGCGGATCAAAGCGATTTCAGCCACGGATTTGTGCATGCGCTGGCGCATCGTGGTCTCGAAGAGGTCGACCATTGTCAGTGGCGTCAGATAATCTTCCATCTTGTCGCGCTGCATCAACGTAAGATGGTCACCTTCATAGCCGATGATGCGGTTTTTGCCTGTCACCGACGCGACGGCCCGCCAGAAGTTGTCGCGCTGCCAGTCCGTGTAGGTGATATTATCGGCAAAGCTGCGCCGCCATGGCTGCCCTGCGTCTATGCCCGCACTGATCGTCACACAGTCGGTTTCAGTGACAACAAGCCCGTATGGCCTGCCAAAAGCGCAATATAAAAAACCCGAATAGTAGGCGATGTTATGCATGGATGTGAAAACGGCCGCCTGAGCGCCTGCGGCGTCCATACGCTCGCGCAGCTCTTCCAGCCGCGCCTCGTATTCTGCAGCCTCAAACGGCAGAGTTGATTTTTCGCCATTGTGGTAGCGATACACGTCAGGACGTGGAGTTGATGTTGGTACGGTCATGTCAGACCCTCCTTTTCAGAAAGGTCCCGGCGTTCAGGACATCTTGGCTTTGTACTGCGCGGAAGACGCCATCGCCCGCAGCCTGTGCATCTCATTACTGAAAGATAGCCCCCGATCAAGACTTATTACGACGTGAGGAACCGAACCATGTCGCTTTGTGGATCTTCCAGCGCGTCGATGATGTCGAAGTGATGCAAACCATCTTCCACGACGCATTTTGTATCCCACGCCGCAGCCAGCGCTTTGGCCTGTTCGAGCAGAGCAGGGCGTTCAGCCGACCCGACCCAAACCGTTACCGGATGCAGGGGCGTTGGCTGAAGAACGGGGCTTTCGGCCTCTGCATCCGCAATATCCATTTCAAACGCGTCGTTCATCGAGGTTTGCAAAAGCGGGCGCAGATCCGCCACCGGTGCAATCGGGACCACTGCTTTGATGCGTGCCGACACGTCTGCGTCCAGCACACCAGGTGCTAGCATCCGCGCCACAAGCTGCCCCCCTGCAGAGTGGCCTGTCAGGCTGATGGGGCCGCCCGTCGCGCGCGCCAGTTGGGTAACCGCACTCGCGATCTGGCCTGTAATCTCCGCGATGCTGACCTGCGGGCATAGGTCATACTGAACCATGGCAACAGACCAGCCCCGCGCCACAGCGCCTGCGGCGAGATGCGACCACGAACTGCGATCGTTGCGCAGCCAGTAGCCGCCATGCACGAAAACCAGTGTACCTTGTGCCGTGCCTTCTGGCACAAATAGATCGTAGACCTGCCGCGGGCTTGGGCCATAAGACACCCCCAAAGACGCGCGCGCGCCGAGTGCCGCCCGAAAATCATGCGCTTTGGATGCCCAGCGGTCCGGATAGAGCGCGCCGTCCGGAATATGGGCTGCCTGCGCAAAAGCATCATCCAGTTGCATCTTTTCCCCCTTTAGATGGAACTGGACAAATTGTGCCAGAGTTGAAATGGAGACAACAGCTATTTCGGGAGGATAAGCGATGAAAGATTTTCCAGCCACGAACCTAAAATCCCTGCTCAAGGATCCCAGCCTGCTGGAGACCCGCGCCTATGTTGGCGGCGCGTGGGTCGATGGTGACAACGGCACATTCGATGTGACCAACCCCGCCCGCGGTGATGTAATCGCACAGGTGGCGGACCTGAGCCGCGCACAGGTTGCCGGTGCGATTGCACAAGCAGAAGTGGCGCAAAAAGAATGGGCCAAATGGACCGGTAAGGAACGCGCCACCCTGATGCGCAAGTGGTTCGATCTGATGATGGAGCATGCCGACGATCTGGCGACCATCCTGACCGCCGAGCAGGGCAAGCCGCATGCCGAGGCCAAAGGTGAAATCGCGTATGGCGCCAGCTTTATCGAGTTCATGGGCGAGCAGGCCAAACGTGTCTACGGCGAAACCATACCGGGCCATCAACGGGACAAGCGGATCATGGTGCTGAAACAACCCATCGGGGTTGCGGCATCAATCACACCATGGAATTTCCCTAACGCGATGATTACCCGTAAGGCAGCGCCTGCGCTGGCGGTCGGCTGTTCATTCGTCGCTCGTCCGGCAAAAGAAACGCCGCTTTCCGCAATCGCGATGGGTGTGCTGGCCGAACGGGCAGGCATTCCGGCGGGTGTCTTCAATGTGGTGACGTCTTCTTCTGCATCAGAGATCGGTAAGGAATTTTGCGAAAACCCCGGCGTGCGCAAACTGACCTTCACCGGTTCTACCGAGGTCGGGCGCATCTTGCTGAAACAAGCGGCCGATCAGGTTATGAAATGCTCGATGGAGCTGGGCGGCAATGCGCCTTTCATCGTCTTTGATGACGCAGACCTTGATGCTGCCGTCGAAGGCGCCATGATGTGCAAATTCCGCAACAACGGTCAAACCTGCGTCTGCGCCAACCGTATCTACGTTCAGGCCGGGGTGTATGACGCGTTTGCCGCCAAGTTGAAAACAGCGGTTGAAAACCTGCAGGTCGGCGATGGCCTTGAGGCCGGCACCACAACGGGCCCGCTCATCAATGCAGCCGCCGTGGACAAAGTGCTTGAGCATATGAATGACGTAGTTGAAAACGGTGGCGCTATCCTGACCGGCGGCAAACCGCATGCGAACGGCGGCACGTTCTTTGAGCCGACGATTGTCACCGGTGTCACCCAAAGCATGAAGGTCGCACAAGAAGAGACGTTTGGTCCGCTTGCCCCACTGTTCAAGTTTGAAAACGAAGACGAGGTTATCGCGATGGCCAATGACACGATCTTTGGACTTGCCGCCTACTTCTACGCCAAAGACCTGAGCCGCGTTTATAAAGTGTCAGAAGCTCTTGAGTATGGCATCGTTGGCGTGAACACCGGCATCATCTCGACGGAAGTCGGACCGTTCGGCGGCTTAAAACAGTCTGGTCTGGGGCGCGAAGGATCGCACCACGGCATCGAAGACTACCTCGAAATGAAGTATGTCTGCATGTCAGTCTAGCTGATTGAAACAAAGATTTTCGAAGGGCCGTAGTTTTCTGCGGCCCTTTTTTTATCTTCTAGCCATTTGTTATAAATATATAAAAAATACCTTTTCCATCACGCAATCAACTTTCGTGAACACTGTTCAAAAAAGTCATTGACGAATCCTGAAGGTACTCCTACTTAATATGAACATTGTTCACAAAAGGAGAACCACAATGTTTATTCGCTCTGCTCTGATTGGTCTGACACTGGCCGCCACTGCTACTGCCGCCCTTGCGGGTCCTTCCGGACAACATTCGGCAAAAGCAACCTATCACTCTGGTGAAGCTGCCAGCCATGCGGGTGCTGCCGCTGTATCCGGTGTCGCCACGGTCGCAGCCGTACCCATTATCGCGGTCGGATCAGCGATCGCTATCACTGGTGAAGTTCTCGAAGAGGTCGGTACCAGCACCATAGAAACCGGCGCAGGCCTCAGCCACGTGGGTCGCCCTGATCAGACGATCAATATAATGGTGATGCCTAACGCAGCCCCGACGCTCGACTAACGCCACCCATTCAGGAGAGATACTATGACACGGTTTTTGAAATATGTCGCGGTAGCACTTGCTTTGACGCTGCCATCTTTTGCAACTGCCGGCAGTCAGGAGGCTGCCGCGCACACCCTGCCCCAAGTCGAGGTGAAAACCTATGCAACAAAGCTTGAACGAGACCTTGCACAACGCGGCGCCCATGTGGCTATTGTCGCCCGGGTTGGGCGTGACCGCAGCACCTTACCTGCGGGGATCGAATACACCCACGTGGCCTACTGGGTCTATTCCCAGATCACCCGCGCAGACGGTACGCAACACAAAGGGTACCGGGTCTATAACCTCTATCAGCAAGCCGATGATGGCACTGTCAGCCGTCTTGTCCAAGACAGCCCTGCAGAGTTCTTCGCCGGAGCCTATACGCTGGATGCAGGTGTCATCGTGCCAGACCCCAAATTGCAAAAGAAATTGCTTGGCGTGATTGCAAGCCCAACCTACGCCAAACTGCATAACGCCGGGTATTCGGTACTGGCCAACCCCCGCACAACTGATTTTCAGAACTGTACCGAACATACGCTCGATATCTTAGTGGCCAGCCTTTATGGCACCGCAGACAAAGCGCAAATCAAGGCGAATATAACGGCGCATTTCGACCCGCAACCCATCAAGATCGGTGGCTTTAAAAGACTGCTGGCGCCAGCCAAATCGGCAGCGCTGACAACATCTGACCATGGCTCTCGTATAGAAACGGCTACGTTCAGTTCCATTGCTCGTTTTATGGCAGCATATGATCTGTCAGATCAAATCTACCGGTTTACCCCGAAAGGCGCACAGAGTTTCTGAGTTTGACAACGGCACGCGGGTCGCCCAGATAAAGAGGCGATGAATACCAAAGAAAAACTCTCCCGTCGCGACCGTAATCTGGCCGACATCCGCGACCGCGCCACCACAGTGGCAGAGCGCATCGTCCTCGAAAAAGGGGGCGGTGCGCTTAACGCACGTGGACTGGCCCAGGAATTGGGTATTTCGGTGGGGTCGCTTTACAATGCGTTCGGGGATCTCGACGGTGTCGTCAGAGCCGTGAACGCACGTTGCGCGGATCGTCTCGCACAGACATTGCGCAGCGCTTTGGCCAAGGCGCCCGATAGCCCCCGCAGCAGGGTCATTGCAATCGGCGAGGCATACTTCAACTTTGCTAATGCAGAACCGCGGCGCTGGTATATGCTTTTTGAACGTGACAGCGACCTGCAACTCGATTTGAAAACAACCGAACTGCAGGAAGGTTTGCTGAATATGTTGATCCATGCCGGTGACGGGGATCCTTCGAACGAACAGCACCGCCAGTTTTTCTTGCTGCTCTGGGCGTCAGTACACGGCCTTGTGTCGCTTGCTTGTCGCCCCAGCATCGTGATGATCCAACCGCAGGTCGCCCGCAGCTATATGCATGATCTGATCGGGGCGGCGTTCAGGAACTTTCCCGAAACAGCGCCACCCGACGCGGCACGGTAAAAGGGCCGCGCGAAGGCAGCCCTTTGTTCGGCTTCAGGGATTAAGCGGCTTTTGTTTGATCTGCCGACCATGCATTCGGCGCAAATGCTGCATCCAGGTCCGTCGCGGCGATATGGTTCGTGTAGTTTGACATCACCTTGAAAGCTGTCGCGAGCACGACCTCAAGCACTGTTTGTTTGGTGTATCCAGCAGCCAGAAGTCTGGCGACATCCTCATCTGCAGGCCAGCCGCGCGTTTCGTTCACAACGATGGAAAATTGACGTAGCGCTTCCAGTTTTCCATCTGTGATCCCCTTGTTTTCCCGCAGTGCCGCAATCACGTCCTCTGGCACGCCCGCACCCTGAGAGATCGTGGTGTGTGCGGCCATACAATATGTACACCCGTTCAACCGGTTGTTGGTCATCAAAATAATCTGACGCTCTGTTTCGCTTAGCGCTGTTTTTCCCAAAATACCTGCAAGCGTTATGTAGCCTTCCAGCAAAGCTGGTGCTTCGGCCATGGTACCAAGCAGATTAGGAACGAACCCGTAGTTCTTCTGCGCGGCCTCCAACAGAGGTTTCGCGGCATCGGGTGCAGTTTCGACAGAATGCGTTGCAAAATCGGTCATCGGGGTCTCCTTCAGAGATGAATTTGTCTATACCAATCGGTATGAACTTTCAGATAAGCCCCCTATACCGATTGGTCAACACCCAGTTGCAACTTTCTTGAACGATCGGTATAAATTCATATACTTTGCCTATACATAACGAAACGAGGCCCGCATGCCCTGGGAAAAAACCTTCGACATTGACGAGGCAACTGACAAAGCCACCGAAGTTTTTTGGAAAAAGGGCTATGACGCCACTTCCATGGCCGATCTCATCAATGCGATGAAGATCAATAAGGGCAGCCTTTATAATGCCTTCGGGTCCAAGAAAGAACTTTTTGACCGCGCGCTGGCACGATATGACCAACAAAACCGCGCGGCCAAACTTGCCGAGTTAAGAGAATGGGACGATCCCGTGGCAGCAATCCAAGCGCTGTTTGACGGATTGATCGAAGAGGCACAGGGCGCTAACTGCAATCTGGGCTGTTTTGTCATCAACACGGCACAAGACCTGCCCAATCAACCGCCCGAAGTAGCCGATGTCGTTCGCAAAGCCCTTGCTGATATCGAAAGTTTCTTTTGCGAGATGATCGAAAAAGGACAGGAAAAGGGACAAGTCCCCACGTCGGTTGCAGCACCCTCTACGGCGCAAGCTTTGCTATCTATGCTGGTTGGCTTGCGGCTCTTAGCGCGAGGGGCCGCTGGAACCGACGCGCTTCATTCCATACGTGACGGTGCAATGCGGCTTGTTCGCGCTTCGTAAAAAAGGGCGCAGCCCATCGGCTACGCCCTGTGATTATTCGATATCGCCGGTTTAGTTTACAGCTTTTGCGTCAACCACGTCTTTTTCGATCTGTTTACTGGACGAGATCGAGATTTGTCTGGGTTTAAGCGCCTCGGGCACTTCCCGCACCAGATCAATCTGCAGCATGCCATCGACATGGCTGGCACCGGTGACCTGAACGTGGTCTGCCAAATGGAACCGGCGTTCAAAAGCGCGGGTCGCGATGCCACGATGCAGGTAGCTGTGCGCGCCATCGTCTTCGGCTTTGCGGGCCGATACAATCAATGCGTTTTCACGCACTTCGACGCTAAGATCATTTTCGGAAAACCCGGCAACTGCTATCGAAATGCGATAGGAGTCATCGTCGAGTTTTTCGATATTGTAAGGGGGGTAGGAAGGCTGCGCGCCTTCAGTCGTCAAAACCCTGTCCATCATATCGGCGATTTGGTCAAAGCCGACGGTGGCACGGTAAAGCGGTGCAAAATCAAGTGTACGCATGAATATATCCTCTTCATTGAGCGATAGTGTCAAAGGCTCCATTAACCGGACGCCCCTTTGCTTTTTGTCGCCAAGGCCCTTCATAGGCACCCCGACAACTTCAATGTGGGAAGTATTTTTACGCTTTCAAGACCTTCAGGGCCGGACAAATTTAGCCCCTGCAGCACTGCTGCCAGCGCCACCCGATCCAACGCGGATACGGTTCACCTGCGCCACCGGTTTTTGTTTATTTGCCCACATCTGATGACGAAGCTGTGCCACCACTGCGGGCAAAGTCATGCCTAGGGCTACTTTGCGTCCTTGAATATTTGCCATACCAGATATCACAGAAACGATCTGACCCCGTCCGTTCTTGTGGCTAAAAACCGGAGAACCAGACGAACCGAACGTGACGTCACAGTCCATGAACATTACGCCCTCTCGTGTTGCCTCTACCTGACATACATCCTGTCGGGACGGCAGATTTTCGCGCCTGCGGCCGTATGAGACGACGCTGACTGGCCCACTTGAAACAATTGAATTGTGCAACACGAAGGGATCAAGCTCTGTGGTCGGGATTGGGGTTTCCAGGCGCAGCAAGGCGACATCATGGCGAATGTTTTCGATCCCGATACCTCTGCCCGGTTTATATGCCGGGTGCGCTTCGATTTGACTTACGGCCCGCGCTGCGGCTGCCTCACCATTGCGGAGCCCCGCCCTGAACGTCAGACTGTCCGGCGTGTAAAGCTTGCCGCTTTTGCTATCATAAACACAATGCGCCGCGGTTAATACCAGCTCGGGTGCAATCAGAGTTGCCGTGCAAAACCCCGAACCTTTGGCATCCAGCCGTCCTACAGACTGCCAGACCAAGGCATCATTTTCGGCTTCCATACCGCGCAAGCCTGTTGTTTTCTGCTGTGCGGTTGCAGGCGCAGCAAAGCTTATCACCAAGCACAGGATTTTCATTGTCAGGCGAGCGCGCATGTTATTGCTCTGGCCGGACGAATTTCGCACCGGAACTGCCAGCTCCAAACTTGGATACTGCGCCAGATACCTGCGGCACGCTTTCATCTGCGCGGTCCAGCTCGGCGCGTAAGTGCTTCAGCGGCAGATCAAGATCCGTACCTAGCGACACCTTTTGCCCGTCAATTTCCGCCATCGCCGACACCACAGAAACGATTTTGGCACTGCCTTCGGAAAAGCTGAAAATCGGTGCCCCCGACGAGCCGTAGTCGACGGTACAGGATGTGATGAGAACCCCGTCTTGCATCCCAAGAACCTGACAGACTTCTTGCAAGGAGGGGGCGTTTGATCTGTCACGCGCATAGCTGACGACACCCACACGTGCGCCCTGATCGGGACGTGTACTGGTCCCGAACGGGATCACAGTCGTGTTTCGGATTTCATGGTCCAGTTTCAGCAATGCAAGATCATTGCGCACCCGCTCGGAAGAGACATGTTCATCAAAAATGTATCCCGGGTGAATAGCCGTGCGACGCACTTTTCGATAAGCAGAAGCCCGACCGTTGCGCCAGCCCGCCAAGAATTCGACCCTGTCGTGATTTATGAGATCACCCGTATCGCTATCGTACAGACAATGCGCCGCTGTCAGAACGATATCCGGAGCGATCAGCGCGCCGGTGCAAAAGCTGTTACCGCCGATGTTCAAACGACCAACGGCTTCCCAAGGGCTTGCGTCGACGCCGGTTTGCAAAGACCGCAAAACCGCGTCCTGCGCGATTGCTGCGCCGCCCAAAGCACCACCAAGAATAAAAATCGCAATCCAATACCGCATACGCGATCCCCTCGTTACTCACGCGGAAGATAGCGGGCGGATGCGGCGAAAATGGGGCCGTTTCTTATTTTTCGAAAGCGCGTTTAACGCACAAAGGATCGTCGATGCGTCACCGCAGAATGGGCACTTGCGTCTCGGGCGTGTAACCTTGCTCAAGCGCGGGGGGCTTTGGGCCACCCGTTGCCCAGTCCAGCAATTCGACGCTATGCACTATTGGGATTTGCGTACCGCCCCCGATCTGCATCATACAGCCGATGTTGCCAGCCGCGATCACGTCAGGGTTTTTCGCCTCCAGCGTCTGGACCTTGCGCGCCTTCAGCTGTTTGGAAATCTCAGGCTGCATCAGGTTGTAAGTCCCTGCAGAACCACAACAAAGATGTGGGTCTTTAGGTTCGACAATCGTAAAGCCTGCTTGTTTCAACAAATCCTTTGGAAAGGTTTTGATCTGCTGGCCATGTTGCAGTGAGCACGCTGCATGATAGGCCACCACCATGTTCTTGTCTTCGCCTTCTGGCATCTCAAGCTTCATCAAAATTTCCGAGACATCCATGGCAATCGCGCTTACGCGTTCTGCATCCGACGCGACCGCAGGATCGTTGCGGAACATATGCCCGTAGTCTTTAACGGTCGTGCCACAGCCCGAGGTATTGATGACAATCGCATCAAGACCGTCCCCATCGATTTCCCGCGCCCACGCTTTGATATTTTTGGCGGCAGTGGCGTGGCTCTCTTCGGTTTTGCCCATGTGGTGCGTCAGTGCCCCGCAGCATCCGGCGCCTTCGGCGACAACCACGTCGCATCCCATCCGCGTCAACAGGCGGATCGTGGCGTCGTTGATATCCGTGTTCAGCGCTTTTTGTGCACAGCCGGTCATCAGTGCCACCCGCATCCTGCGCGGTTTTTCTGCGGCAAAAGTCTGTGGGTCATCATTGCGACTAACCGGCGGGATTGTTTTCGGCGCCATTTCCAGCATGGCGCGCAACCGGGCATCCGGCATCAGGCCCGCGAACGGCCTGCCGATTTTTGCCCCCAAGAGTGCCACACGAAACCGCATCGGGTAAGGCAGAATGCGCGCTAGTATCCAGCGCAGTGCGCGATCACTAAACGGACGTTTATAACGTTCTTCGATGTACTCGCGCGCGTGATCCACTAGATGCATATAGTGCACACCCGACGGGCAGGTCGTCATACACGCAAGGCATGACAGGCAGCGATCAATATGCTTGACCGTCTTGGCATCAGGATCACGGTCGTTTTCCAGCATGTCCTTGATGAGGTAGATGCGCCCGCGCGGGCTGTCCAATTCATCGCCCAAGACCTGATAGGTCGGGCAGGTCGCGGTACAAAACCCGCAATGCACACACGAGCGCAAAATCTCGTTGCTGCGCGCGATACCGGGGTCTTTCAACTGATCTTCAGAAAACGTGGTTTGCATTATACACTCTCAGCCAATACCGGACCCATCAATCCACGGTTTAAAATGCCACGCGGATCGAACCGCGCACGTAAGCCTGCCGCCAACTTCTCCAAACCTGCAGCCTGCGGATGAAAGACGCGAAGCGCTGCCCTGGTTGCCGCGTCCGCACGCACCAGTGTGGCGTGACCGTCAAAAACTCCCAAGCGGGTTCGCAAGTCTTCGCCGGGTGCGGTGCGTATCCAGATCAAGCCGCCGCCCCAGTCAAAATACCATCCTCGCGCACCAGAACGCTCGGCCAGTTCTGCGGCATCCGATGGTTTGCACGACACGCGCCATACGTCGCCTTCAAGGTTTTCCATCTCACACACATCACGTACGCTTTGCCAAAGCATCGATGACATGTCGCGGCAGGCGACTTCCATCTCGGCACCGGTATCAGCCAACAGGTCTTTCAAAGCGCTGATGCGGTATTTCACCGATGCCTCAAAGCCTTCGACGCGCAACAGGGTCACCGGCGTCTGCTTGTCGATCTTGGCGCAATGCGCCGCACCTGACACCTCAAAAGGTGAACCCATCGCAAGCGACATCGCCGCGACGGCGCCTGCATCGGGCAGATTGCGCAACATCAAGGTGGCTTGGGTTTCAGGGATCGGTAGTACTTTCATCGACACTTCTGTCAAAACGCCCAAAGTCCCGTGCGCGCCAGCCATAAGTTTTACAAGATCATAGCCTGTGACGTTTTTCATCACGCGGCCACCGTTTTTCACAATAGCGCCCGTTCCGTCAACAAAGCGGACACCCAAGGCATGGTCCCGGGCGGCACCGCCCTGAATGCGTCTGGGACCGCTGATGTTTGCCGCCATGACACCGCCGATCGTGGGCGCCCCTTTGGTGCCTAGCAGGGTCCGGTGATCCATCGGCTCGAACGCGAGTCTCTGACCTTCTGCTGACAGGGCCCTGTCGATTTCTTCGATGGGTGTACCGGCCTGTGCCACCAACGTCAGCGCGCCGGGCTCATAAAGCGAGATACCTTTAAGCGCGCTGACAGATAGGTCTGCGCCCTCGGCTCGCATGCCACGTGTTCCGCCGCCTTTGACCGACAATGGCGCATTGGCTGACTTGACGATTTCAGCCAATGCAGCTTCGCTGTCCGGTTTCATCATGTTCAATAGTCCTAAATTTCCAAGTAGTGTGCAGCGCGGTACATCACCTGCGCCGCCCGTTTCCTATTCCGCAGCAATAGGCACGTCACGACGCGCCTGAGACACTGACAATGGGAATACCTTTGCCGGATTCAGCAACCACTTGGGGTCAAACACATCCTTCACAGCCATCTGGGCCTCGAGATCTTCCGGAGCATACTGGAACTCCATCAGATCACGCTTTTCGATCCCCACGCCATGTTCTCCAGTTAGACACCCGCCCGCTTCGACACAAAGCTTGAGGATTTCAGCACCGAAAGCCTCGCATAGCTCAAGATCACCGGGTTTGTTGGCATCAAACAAAATCAGCGGATGCATATTGCCGTCGCCTGCATGAAAGACGTTGCCCACCTTCAGACCAAATTCCTTGGACATCTCGCCGATACGGCGCAGCACAAAGGGTAAAGAAGACACAGGTATAGTGCCATCAAGACACATGTAGTCGTTGATCTGGCCCATCGCACCAAAGGCGGATTTGCGGCCCAACCAAATCTTGGCGCTCTCTTCCGCCGATTTGCTCTCGCGCAGCTCAACAGGGTTATGTCTACGCGCAATGTCCATGATCAGTGACAGTTGATGGTCAATCTCGGCGTCCGACCCTTCGACCTCTACGATCAGCAAAGCTTCGCACATCGGGTAGCCCGCCTTGGCAAAGGCTTCAGTCGCCTCGATGCAGGGGCGGTCCATGAATTCAATCGCAACAGGCAAAACGCCCGCCTTAATGATGTCGCTGACACAGGCACCGGCAACTTCGTTGTCATCAAAGCCCATAAGAACGGGGCGCGCGCCTTCAGGTTTTGGCAAGATGCGCAACGTGGCTTCGGTAACCACACCGAGCTGGCCTTCTGATCCGCAGACCAGCCCCAGCAGATCAAGCCCTGCCGCGTCCATATGAGCGCCACCGATCTCGACGACTTCGCCATCCATCATGACCATTGTGACGCCCATCAGATTGTTCGTGGTCACACCGTACTTCAGACAATGCGCACCACCCGAGTTCATGGCAATATTGCCCGCGATGGCACAGGCAAGCTGGCTGGAGGGGTCGGGCGCATAGAAAAATCCGTCTTCTTCCACCGCACCTGTTACGCTAAGGTTGGTACGGCCGGTTTGAACACGGATGTAACGGTCAGAATAATTTGTCTCGATGACATCGTTCATCTTCGCCACACCGAGGATCACGCAATCGGCCGTTGGCAATGCACCACCTGCCAGTGATGTCCCCGCCCCGCGCGGTACGACCGGTACGCCCTCTTCATGGCAGATACGCAGTACCGCTGACACCTCTTTGGTTGTGGTGGGCAAGACCGCTGCCATGGGCGGGCACTTATAGGCTGTCAGCGCATCACACTCATAGGCACGCGTCTCACGTTCATCATGGATAACGGCATCCTTGGGCAGCACTTGTTGCAACCGCTCGACCACGCGTGATTTGCGCGCCAAGACCGTGGCGTCGGGAACTGGCATTTCCATAGATCATCCTCCATTTGGTAAAGTAATATTACCAATTTACCCCATTGGCAAGAATATTCGGACCTGCCATGCGTGACACTATGACTATGGTAGACCGAATTGCACTCTTTACGACCTTCGACGCCGCAGCGATTGCCGCGCTTTTTATCTTGTGGAGCGTCATCGGCTGGCGGATTGAGCACCCCAGCACGCGGCATCCTTCGACGTCGACTTTGATGGCCGGATATCGCCGGATATGGATGCGCGAGTTCGTCACCCGACAGCCGAGGATTTTTGACGCGCAAATTCTATCCACCTTGCGCCAAGGCACGACTTTTCTGGCCTCGACCTGCATGATTGCATTGGGTGGGACATTGGCACTCATCGGCAACGCAGATCGCGTAGCCGGTGTGGCACAGGACTTCACCAACACAGGTCCACCCGCGATTGTCTGGGAAATCAAGTTGATGGTGCCTGCCCTACTGCTGACCAACGCATTTTTGAAATTCGTTTGGTCCAATCGCCTGTTCGGCTACTGCTCGGTTCTTATGGCAGCCGTTCCGAATGATATCACACATGAGAAAGCCTACCACCGCGCGGAACAGGCCGCCGAAATCAACATCACCGCTGCGCGCAGCTTCAATCGCGGCTTGCGGTCAATATACTTTGCGCTGGCTGCGTGCGCTTGGCTTGTCGGCGCATCCGCGCTGGCACTGGCTACTTTAGTAACCTGTGTGGTGATTTGGCGGAGGGAATTTGCGTCCCACTCTCGTAAAATTTTGATGGATAACTAAATTAGCAGCATGAGACATAGACTTATAACGACATCCATCCTCGCAGCGCTCACCATCACCAGTGCTGCATATGCCGAACCGCCCCGGATCGACAATGTGTCGGCGCGGCAGTCGTCGGACGGGACTTGGCGCTTTGACGTGACCATTTCGCATCCGGATACCGGCTGGGATCACTATGCAGACGGGTGGCGCGTACTGGATATGAACGGTAATGAACTGGGCATGCGTGTTTTGCACCATCCGCACGTGGAAGAGCAGCCCTTCACACGGTCACTGTCCGGCGTGCGTATTCCTGAAGGGACCAAGCAGGTTCAAATACAGGCCCGCGACACGCCCGCCGGATGGAACGACAGCGTAACAAAGGTCAATCTTCGTTAAAACGATCCGCGGGCAATCAGTTGCACCAAGGCTAGTTTTTGAGGCTTAAACTGCTCAAAAAACCGCAGCAGGTTTAAAGGTTTTTCAAGAGTTGTCCCGCGTGACCGCACACCCGCTGACACCGATCACCCATTCACCAACCGCAGCAATGCCGGTCTCTACGGCGACATCTACAAGAACTGCTGGATCCGTTGCAATCACATCGATAGCCGGGCTGAGTGCGGCATCCATCTGAGACGTTTTCTGTTCCAAATTCTGCAGCTTGACCAGAATTGAGTCTGCCGCTTGAGCGATTCGGAAGTCTTCGATCAGCGTCAACTCGGCAACATCTTCGCGCAATTGGGACAGATCCGCTCGCAGGCCGGACACTTCGTCGGCAAGCGGTGACAGTTCCGCAACTTGTTGGGTGGCGGAGGCAATTGCCAAACCAGCCAAATGCTCCATCTTGTTGACAACGTTCCATGCAAGGAAAAGGGCCGCAACAATCAAGATGAGCGTCGCGTTTAACAGCGCCAATGCCAGCTGGCCTATCGAATGCGCCAGACGGCGAGGAAAAGTATCGCTCATGCTTTGTGCTCCTGCAGGGTGGTTGCGGTCAAAAGACTAACGCGGTGACACAGTCGTGCCAAGCCGCTGAAAAGATGACCTCGCATTGGAAAGAAGAGACGCCGTTTTTTCATGTTCGCTGGATGCCGCACATGAACTGTCGCAGGACTTCATACCCGATGGTATGGCGCACCCGACAGGATCGACGCGGCGCGGTAAAGCTGCTCGGCAAGCATCACACGGACCAGCATGTGCGGCCAGACCATCTTGCCAAAAGATAGGGCAAAATCCGCTTCGGCCCGCAGCGCCGGGTCAATCCCGTCAGCGCCGCCGATCACCAGCGCCAGATCACCACGACCTTGATCGCGCCACTGTGCTAAACGCCCCGCAAAATCGGGAGAGCTTTCCACGCGCCCGCGCTCGTCCATGACCGCCAAAAGTGCGCCCTCGGGGATCGCACGGCGCAACAGGGCGGCTTCTGCAGGCATACCGCCGCTTTTGCGGTCCTCAACCTCCAACACACGCGCGGGGCCCAAGCCCAAGCCGCGCCCACTTCGATCAAATCGTGTAAGGTAATCGTCAACGAGGTCTTTCTTGGGTCCGGCGCGCAGGCGCCCGACCGCGATGATATGCACACGCATTGTGCCTCCGTTGCCAGCGCGTTAATGCGCCGTCGCGTCAGCACCCATTGGCTGCCACATTTTTTCCAGCTGGTAGAACTCGCGCACCTCAGGCCGGAACACATGGACAATCACGTCGCCCGTGTCGATCAGGACCCAATCACCGGTTTCTTTACCTTCTGTTTTTGCAACAGTGCCGAATTCGTCTTTGACGGTCTGAGCCAGCTTTTCCGAGATCGCAGACACCTGACGGGTCGAACGCCCCGTGCAGATGACCATGTAATCGCCAATCTCGGTCTTACCGCGCAGATCGATCTGCACGATATCCTCGGCCTTGTCGTCACTCAGAGATTTCAGGATTGTCGCCAACAATTTTTCACTTGTGGCAGTATCGGTTGCGGTAGACATTACCGCAGCCTCGTTGTGCACAGCATTTGCTGTATCAGCATGGATTGACAGGACATCGTCCTCCTTCATAAGCGCCGCCGGACCCCCGGCGCTGGGGATAGTCCAAATTTAGCAATATGAGTGCAACAATTCAATGACCGGCTGAAAAACAGATCGTTCACTCTGACAGAGTGATGATTTATGCCGCACAACTTGTATCGGCCTGCCCGTGCCACGCACTGCGCCATGCGGCGTCCAAGTCTGCCAATGCGGTGGAATCAAAGCTGTTCGCCTGCTCCCAATAGCGGCCTGTCGGCACGAAATAACCCAGCTTATCTTCACGATTAAGAATTGATGCGGTGGCAGACGGGTCGACCACATGCCCCGCAAGCCGCCGCAGTTGTTCAGGTTTTGCCCGCTCGAAAAGCAGCTCGCTTGGCGCGTCCGACAGGTTCACACAGCGGCACCCCTGAGCGGCAGCAATCAGCCCGAGGCGCGCTGACTTCGCTCCCAGATCACGCAGGGTCAGATCGGGTCGCAACGGGTCCGGTGCGCCGGTGCCGTAAAAATGCGTGGGCCCGGATGCAGGATACACCATATCGCATCCCAGAAACGCCATAACCTTGGGCCGCAGCGCATGCAGCGCCCAATACCCCGCTGTAAAGGCCATCGTACCGCCGGCGTAAACGAATCCGCCGTAGGCATTCTGCGTGGGTACGAATTGATCTGCCTGAACAAAGCGTTGCCCGCATGCGTGGTTTTGTGGCCAGCGATCCTGAGGGAAATCTTCAGGAAAGACCAGATCGTCCCAGTCGGGCCGGATGCGCCATGCATTGTTTATCGCAACAATCCGGTCAAATCGGTCACGCGGCCAGTCGGTTGCCTGCGTCGCATTCGGACCGCTGCCTAAAATCAACACGATGTCTGTTTGTTGCGCCATGGCCGCGCCTTTATCCTGCTTGGACACAGCAACCTAGTCTGCACAGCTTTTACGACAAGCCCGTGAGGCAGGTTATTGATCCGCGTCGTCCAGCAACCGCACCTCGCGCTGCGGGAACGGGATAGAGATATTGTGCGCATTGAACGCATCCCACAGGGCCAGATATACATTGCCACGAATATTGGTCAGCCCGGCGGTGGGGTCACGGATCCAGAACCGCAGGATGTAATCGACAGAGCTGTCTCCAAAACCCACAATATGACAGACCGCCCGTTTTGGCGGCCCCAAAACGCGATCTACGCCGGATGCCGCTTCGATGGCGAGCCTGCGCACCTCATGCGGATCGCACCCGTAAGACGTGCCGAAATAGATATCGAGGCGGACATATTCGTCCGAGTGCGACCAGTTAACCACCTGACCGGTAATCAGATCTTCGTTCGGGATGAGATATTCGCGGCCATCGCGGGTGACCACGCTGACATAACGCGCGCCTAAGCTGTTGATCCACCCGAAGGTTTCGCCAAGGCTGATGACGTCGCCCGGTTTGATGGACTTATCGAGCAGAATGATGACCCCCGACACAAGGTTGGAAACGACCTTTTGCAGTCCAAAACCAAGACCCACACCAATTGCACCGGACAGAACCGCAAGCCCGGTGAGGTCGAGGCCAAGCGCATTTATGCCCGCAAAGAAGGCAAGGCCATAGAACGCCACCTGCACAGCCTTAACCGCCAAAACCTGCATGGACGGGCTGATGTCTTCATTTCGGCTGATACTGGCCGCTGTGACCTTGCTGGTAAAACGTGCCACCGCAAAGAACACAGCAATAATAATGGCGGCGGATAGCAGCGTGAGCATCGAGATCCGGTAATCACCAAAACTAATACCGATTCCATCAAGAAATGCAGAGGCTTCATCACCAACGCCAATAAGCTGGAATGTAGCGAAAACCCAAAGCCCCCACAGAACGATCCTGCGCAGTGTCCTGTTTCGGATAAACCGCCCCAGAAGCCCAATGGCGACCCAGACAACGGCCAGTGTAGCAGCAAGTTCGATCAGGTAAGATCGCGATGGCCACGTCACCAGTTGCATCACCTGATAGACAACGCCGGCAATCACTGCAAAGCAGATCAGACCCAGACGGCGCTTGATCTGAACAATGACCCTAAGCTGCCATTTTACCCACCCCTCGCGCGCACGCACCCGGTCGTCGATTGCCGCGCCCAGAACACGATGCAAAATCCAGGCCACCACTGCGATGACCAGCAAAATTAAGATCTGGTTCTGGCGCCAGCCCGGCGTCAAAATACCCATTACAAAAGCGGTAACGAGATGCCAGATTTCATCTGCCGACATCAAAACACGCTCAAACTCGGCGGCTTGGTTTTCCATAACCGATACGGTTACACAGCCGGGGGCCAGTCACAACCGGATCGCTGCATGTTTGAGGTGCCGCTTGCCTCAATTCCACAGACCCTATAAGACGTTCGCCATGTTGAATTGCACCGAAAAAAGAATCGATCTTGATGATCGCGCGCGTTTGAACGAACGCTTTTTCGGCGCGACCTGTACGGTTCTGGCGCACTTGTAATCCCGCGCGCCCCTCGACGCCCCTTACGTTCACACCTTATATTACGGGAGAGGACCCATGTCCCCCAAAACGCTCTATGATAAAATCTGGGATGCCCATGTCGCCCATGAAGCTGACGATGGCACATGCCTTCTTTATATTGATCGCCACCTTGTCCACGAAGTGACCTCTCCGCAGGCCTTTGAGGGTTTGCGCATGACGAACCGCAAAGTGCGCGCACCGGAAAAGACAATCGCTGTTCCGGACCACAACGTTCCGACCACAGCAGGTCGCGAAGACCCGTCCAACATGACCGAAGACAGCGCCATTCAGGTCGCAGCTCTTGATAAAAACGCCAAGGATTTCGGGATCCACTACTACCCCGTGTCCGACATTCGGCAAGGCATCGTGCACATCGTCGGCCCCGAACAGGGTTGGACTTTGCCCGGTATGACCGTTGTCTGCGGCGACAGCCACACGGCGACCCATGGCGCTTTTGGTGCTTTGGCGCATGGCATCGGCACCTCGGAAGTGGAACACGTGCTGGCCACGCAAACGCTGATCCAGAAAAAATCCAAGAACATGAAGGTCGAAATCACCGGCAAGTTGAGCCCGGGCGTCACCGCCAAAGACATCACGCTAAGTGTAATCGGCAAAACGGGCACCGCTGGCGGAACCGGCTATGTGATCGAATATTGCGGCGAAGCGATCCGCGATTTATCCATGGAAGGCCGCATGACGGTCTGCAACATGGCGATTGAAGGCGGTGCACGTGCCGGTCTTATTGCGCCAGATGAAAAGACCTATGAATACTGCATGGGCCGTCCGCATGCGCCCAAAGGTGCACAGTGGGAAGCCGCGATGAACTGGTGGAAAACACTTTATTCCGACGACGACGCCCATTGGGACAAAATCATCACCATCAAGGGCGAGGACATCGCACCTGTGGTCACTTGGGGCACCTCACCCGAGGACGTGTTGCCCATCACTGCGACAGTTCCCGCCGCAGAGGATTTTGACGGGGGGAAAGTCGGCGCGGCGCAACGCTCGCTCGACTATATGGGCCTAACGCCAGGTACGCCTTTGTCCGAAGTCGAAATAGACACTGTGTTTATCGGATCTTGTACAAATGGCCGCATCGAAGATCTTCGCGCCGCTGCTGCAATCCTGAAGGGCAAAAAGAAGAAAGACGGGTTGCGCGCGATGGTCGTGCCGGGGTCCGGTCTTGTTCGTGCACAGGCCGAGGAAGAAGGTCTGGCCGACATCTTTAAAGAGGCCGGGTTCGAATGGCGTCTCGCCGGCTGCTCGATGTGTCTGGCAATGAACCCCGACCAACTTCAACCCGGAGAGCGCTGTGCCGCAACCTCGAACCGTAACTTCGAGGGCCGCCAAGGTCGCGGCGGGCGCACGCATCTGATGTCGCCTGCTATGGCCGCTGCGGCAGCATTGACGGGCAAGCTGACGGACGTACGGGACCTGATGTAATCATCAGCCGGTTAGATGCTCGTGCAACACCGGCACCATCAAGCGTCCGCCAACGTACACTCCCCCGCAATTTAAGCGGGGGAGGCACACGTAAACGACCGCGTGACCATGGATGGCCATGGGTAGACACACGCAGCACGATTTTTAATTCTCTGCCCTATGTTGGCGTGCGGACAAAAAAGGAGATTTACAGATGAAACTTTGGACGAAATGGCTGATCGCGGGAATTCTATCAATACTTTTCGGTATTTTCGTACTCGCAAACCCAATCGCCGCATCGGTAGGGGTCACTATTCTGGCTGGTATCACCTTTTTGCTGATCGGCAGCATTCAGGTTTTTGCCGGTTTCGGCTCTGACGAAACGGGCAGCAAAGTTATGGGCATCGGTCTTGGCGTGTTGATGCTGTTGCTGGGCATCTCTCTGGTTGCCAATCCACTGGAGGGCATTCTGTCGCTTGCGACGGTCGCAACGATCATCATCGGTGCGAATGGTCTTTTGCGGATTATGACAAGCTGGCAGATGCGTCAGACGCCCCTGTTCTGGCCAATGCTGCTTTCGGGCGCGGTTTCCATTCTGCTCGCAGGGTACATCATCGCGAACTTCTTTGAAGTGGCGCCGCAGCTACTGGGCATCCTTTTCGGCATTGAACTACTGTTCAATGGTGCCGGGCTCATCGCTTTGGCATTGTTCTTGCGTACGGCAAAAGGTGCACTCAAAGACGAGATCGAGAAACGATTGAAGCAGTAACTGCGGAACGCCAGTGAAGGCGGGTCAGGCAAAGCCAAGAACCCGCTCTAGGCGCCGCGCATCATCGTCTGTGTTTATTGCAGACTCTTTAGAAATCGGGCATCAGTCCGCTAAACAGAAACATCACATGCACGTCCGTGCAACCCGCCCTGTCAGCGCGGATCCACGGCAGCCCAGGAGATCCAAGCATGGACAAATTCGAAACGCTCACCGGAATAGCGGCCCCTATGCCGCTTATTAATATCGACACGGATATGATTATCCCCAAGCAGTTTCTGAAAACCATCAAGCGGTCCGGTCTTGGCATTAATCTGTTCGACGAAATGCGTTACGATGACGACGGTAAAGAAATCCCCGGATTTGTTCTTAATCAGGACGCATACCGCGACGCAGAGATTCTGGTTGCCGGAGAAAACTTTGGCTGCGGCTCGAGCCGCGAGCATGCGCCTTGGGCAATCAAAGACTTTGGAATTCGCTGTGTGATAGCCCCTTCCTTTGCCGACATCTTCCATAACAACTGTTTTAAGAACGGCATCTTGCCGATTGCGTTGCCACAAGAACAAGTCGACGTTTTGATGAAGGACGCGGAAAAGGGTGCGAATGCGCGCATGACGATCGATCTGGAGGCACAGACAGTCACCACATCAGATGGCGACAGCTTCAGCTTCGAGGTGGACGCATTCAAAAAGCACTGCCTGCTGGAAGGGCTCGACGACATCGGCCTGACCATGGAGAAGGCAAGCGCCATCGACAGCTTTGAAAGCAGTGCGGCCCAGGCGCGTCCTTGGGTCTGAACCTGCGCTGCTTCGTTTCGCAAGCGATCGGGCACCTTTGAACACCATTAACACTTCAATTGTGGGCGTTATCACAGCGGCCACAAGATGTAGCGGTACGCCTGATTTCCGCCACATAATTGATGCAAGAAGGCACCACCTATTCCCTCAAAAGGCCTAACGTATTGCGTCTTGTTAACCACGAGACTTGCGGAACTGTGGCGAATGATGGCACAAATGGGGCGAGAATGAGGCAGACCATCACCCCGGTGGCATCAAGTTGGAACAAGTTGCGGCATGAATCGTGGCTGGCCAGTTTGAAGGGATAGAAACGAATGTTTGTACGTATGTCAGGCGCAGCGATGCGAGGGCTGTTTGTGGCTCTTTTGATCGCAACTCCTGCGCTTTTGCTCCCTGACGTGGCAACCGACCAGTCTCAGATTGTGGTGCTTGTCGCCATGCTGGCTGCCTTCCTTACATTTGTAGAATACAATTCGAACGCGCCCAGCATCGTGGAATTCCGCGATGCGCCACCCTTCAACCGCGTGCGTTTTATCGCGTTGTTCATTACAGTGTTTATCCTGACAGTCATCGCAAAGGGCAAAACCGACCCCACCGCGCTTACTATGGGGCTGGCGTCCATCGGCAAAATCGTCGGCAACACCATCGACTTCCCCTATTCGCCGGTGCGTCTGGTGGTCTTGATGTTACCATCCCATGTGACACTGGATGCTATCCAGGATGTCCGCGTCGCAGCCGGGCTTGCCTATATCATTTCCTTGATAACGCTTGTAATCTTTGTGCTTGTTGTACGCATCGGCGGTTGGCCTGTGCGAAATGGCGCGTTCAACGTCTGGGTAAACCTGCCGCTCTTTGACCCGACAGCGGGCGGTGATGTTCTGGTACGGCTGCGCCGCGACGCACGCTTTAACATCGCTTTCGGGTTTTTGCTGCCGTTTATGATCCCTGCTGTGGTCAAGGCGACATCCGATCTGCTAGATCCTATTACACTGGAAAATCCGCAAACCCTGATCTGGACAATCACCGCATGGGCCTTTCTTCCCGCCAGCATGATAATGCGCGGCATAGCGATGAACCGCGTGGCCGATCTGATCGCGGCAAAGCGCCGACGCGCGTATGCGAACGCTGCAGCGGCCCAAAACCAAGAACAAGAATACCAAGCCGCCTACTAACCGCACTTGCTATTTGGCTTTACGCATCGCTGGCTTGGGCAGACCCGCTGCGGATTGCGACCTATAACACCGAATTGCAGCGTGACGGGCCGGGGCTTTTGCTGCGTGACATTAACAGTGGCGAAGACCCACAGGTGCAGGCTGTTATTGCCGTTCTGGTAGAGACCCGCCCAGATATCGTGGTTTTGCAGGGGTTTGACTATGACCACACGAGCCGCGCGATAAGCGCTTTCAACCAAGCTTTGGGCAAAGAGGGGTTAGACTATCTTGCCTACGGCTATTCGGGGTTTCCCAACACAGGCATGCAAACCGGGCTGGACATGGATGGCAACGGACGCCGTGCAGAAGCCCGCGATGCACAAAGTTACGGGCGTTTTTCAGGTCAGGGCGGGATGGCGGTTCTATCGCGCTATCCCATCGTATCTGGCGACGTTCAAGAGTTCACAGCGATGCTTTGGCGCGATTTTCCAGACGCGCTTCTACCGACCGTAGATGGCGCGCCCTTCCCGTCCGAAGAAGCACAAGCCATCCAGAGACTCTCCACAACCGGTCATTGGGTCGTGCCCGTTGATGTGCCCGATTTTGGCAGGATCGACCTGCTGACATTTCACGCCAGCCCGCCTGTATTTGATGGGCCTGAAGACCGCAACGGC
>Ga0316197_10000311_pt1 | contig 34405 bp, 30 predicted proteins | sample OudBiesiAoxic_MG_FD_204939 | JGI IMG/M metagenome (GOLD analysis project Ga0316197, IMG submission 204939) | Coastal sediment microbial communities from Oude Bieten Haven, Netherlands - site A oxic | ecosystem: Environmental > Aquatic > Marine > Coastal > Sediment | place: Netherlands... | reverse complement strand
CAACTTTATTGCTTAAAATGATGTCTAATCCAATAAGATTAGGAATTTTGAGGGAGTTATCACTTAGAGATGAAATTTGTGTAGGAAATTTGGAAGAGCTCCTAAATGTCTCCCAGTCCAGTGCTTCTCAACACTTGGCACATCTTAGAAATTCTGGGATAGTATGCTCTAGGAAAAATGGAAAAAAAGTTTGTTATAAGGTTTCAGAGGAAAGTGTAAAAGATATTTTAAAAGCATTGAATATATAGTAGAAAAAATGACTTTCAGTAGAAAGTTATTTTTTTTTGAAAAAGTTTAAATTTTTTCTGAATATCCTTATCTAGATATTCACTTCTAAAAATTAAATTCAAGAATTATCTTAAGTTTAAAAGTGAATGAAAGAGGAGTTGCTCGTTAGATTTTCTGTTGTACTTAGGGAATAATCTATATGTAAGCAAGAGAACATCAATGGAAATGCTGAAGTTAAAAACTTATTGTTTTTTTAATTTCGGAGGTGGGAAAGATGAAAAAATTATTATTAATTGCTGCCATATTAGCTATAGGGTCAACTTCATTTGCAGTAACTGAAGGTATTTCTGTAAACTTAGGTTTTGCTGGTCCAGATACTATGTATACACCATTTGCTGTAACAGATAATGCACTTGGAAGTGGATTTGGGAATATAACTAATGGTGACAAAAAAGTACATAATGATGGTGCTGTAAATATATTCAGAGATAAAGCTGAAGGTTGGGAAGATCAAGCTGCTACTCATATTCTTCTTAATGTACTTGAACCTATTAAAATTGAATCTGAAATAGATTTCTTGTATACTCAAGCAGTTGAAGGTGACGGATTAAATATTGGTGATATTGGATTTAGAATTAAAGGTATGGGTCCTGCAATGGTTGAATTTACATTCAATGGTGATTTATTTGATTTACCTGGTAAAGTAACAGTTAAAGGTCATACTGCTGGATTCTATCCTAAGCAAGTACGTCCATTAGGTACTGGAACAGAAACTGCATCACAAGCTGTAGTTTTATACGGTCAAATGAAAGAAATAGAAGTAGACGCATACTTTAATGATGTTGGCGACGCTGGATTGAAATTTGGTGTTATAGTTGCTAGAGCAGAATATCAATAAACTTAAATAGCTAGAAAAAATAAGCAGGCTTTCAGCCTGCTTATTTCTATATCCAAAAATAGAAATATAAAATATTGAACTTGTTGATTAAAATTAATTTTTTTTAGAAGGAAAATTAAGAAATATTGAGTATCTTATAAATGAAAAAGTTATAGATATTTATTTGGAGGTGTATAAAATGAAGAAGTTAATTTTATTATTATTTTTAATAACAAGTTTAAGTTTTTCGCTGGAAATTACCAGTGTAGATCCACTTAATTTTGGGGTAGTAGTAGAAGGTGATAGGAATGTCTCTTTGACCAATGTAGGGGTCTATGTAGATGGAAAAGCAGGAAAAACTGTGGAAATTGTAGTTCCAGATAATTATGATTTAAGTGGGAACAAAATGATTATCAAAACTAGGAAGAAAACTATAAAATTAGATGGCAATGGAAGAGGGAAATTTAGATTAGATATAAAATTAGAATTGAATAATATACAAGGACGTAAGAATATTACAGATAATCTTTCTGTAAAGGTTAGGTATAAAAATTAGATTCTTAATAGCTAATTTATTTTGATTTAGATTAAAAACTATATAAGTCAAAATTAGGAGGGGTAAACATAATGGGAAAGAAAATTATAATTATATTTTTATTATTGTTCTCTATAATTTCATTTGGGAAGGAGTTTAAGGGGAATTACGAAGAAGGGTATATAGAAATTAATGTAAACAAAAAAATAAAATATTCATTTTTTCCTATTTATATGGATTACTCTCAGGAAGAACCTTATATAGGTGTAATGAATTTATTTGCTTTAACCATGGCTAGAGGAATGAAAATAGATCGAAAAAGTAAAATGATTTATGGTCGAATGGGAGAAAAGGATTATAAATTTTACTATGGAGATACTAGATATATCACTGGAGAAGAAGATGTATATATAAGAGGGACGGATCTATCTCAAGTATTTAAACTAGAGAGTTATGAATGGAATACAGAAACATATATTCTTAAGTTAAAAACTAAATTTAAAACACCCTATGAGATTTATTTGGAGCAGGAAGAAAGGCTCAAAGGATTGGGTGCTGGTGGTAAGAAAAAAATAGATGATACAGATATATATTCTCAGAAGAGAAAGTTATTTACGCCTGGAATTTTAAGGCCTAGATACACTAATTATAATTTAGAAGAAGATGAAGGTACTTTTTCAGCAAGATACGATACCCATATGCTGTATGGAGATTTTACTACAACAGGTTTTTTTTATCCAGACACTTACTTAGGGTATACAGCTTTAACATACAATGAAATTATAGATGAAAAAAGCATAATTGTAGGAGATGCCTATATGCAGACCTATGAAGTTTTAGGATCAAAGAGGTTGACCGGAATAGCTATTCAAGATTGGAACGGAGTTGGAGATATTGAGGTAGGAGAAACCACTATCAGAGGATTTGCACCTTTTAATTCGAGTGTAGAATTATATAGAAATGGAACTTTATACAAGTTTACCCGGGTAGGAGAAGATGGAACTTATCTATTTGAAAATATAAATATTCAAAATTATAGTGATATATATACTATAAAAATATATAATTTTGATGGCTCTATAGAGATAAAGCAGATTTCTATGATGAGTGGGAGTAAAATTTTGAAAAAAGGTGAAGTAGATTATAGCGTTTTAATAGGTACTTATAGAGAGATGAATGAAGAAGACGATGAAGAAAGAGTTGATATAGAGGAAAAAGCTGTAGAGGGAAATATTAAGCTGTCCTATGGGTTGACTAATAATTTAACGATAGGAACTGAATATATAAATGATCTTACAGAAAATAGAGAGGGGGAAATAACCTATAATTATCCTACAGAATTAGCTGGATTAAATTTATATTATACAACTGGGGCAGTAAAATACCCTACATATTTTGAGTTCTCAGAGATCTATGATATGGAGTATGATACTGAAAACAAATATACTCATATAGGAAAAATAAGACAAAGGTTCGGAGGAAATGTACTATCCCTTGAAGGATATATGTACAGTGATTTTTTAGCTTTTTTAGAGGGGTATGAAAATAGATATATAGCTGATTGGAGAGGAGCTATAAATAATTATTGGGGATACAACCTAAGATATGATAATTTGGATGAATTTGGATTTACAGAAGAATATGGTAGTGTTGGCATATACAAAAATAAAGATAGTATTTCCCATGAATTAGGGGTTATTTATCCATTTTCAAAAGATTATGGAACTCCTGAGGCATATTATAATTATTCTAATAGTGATATTGAGATCTATGATACCAATTTAAATTTTGTATTTCAAGTAAGATCTAATCTTGAAGAGATTAGAGATGAATCAGATCTAAAAATCGCTCTTAAAACCGCAGAAAATAAAAAAGTGAAGGCGGGTCTTTATGTAAGATATAATAGTAAAAATGAATATGAAGCAGGGTTAGAAGTGTCATATAAAGCATTTAACTGGCTAGAAATTATAGGTGGTTTAGTTCATGATGAAGATGATACCGATTATAATGTTGGTGTAGACATGGAAAAAACTATTATTTTAGAAAAACCACTTACAAATAATTCCAATCCATATCCAAGTAGATCTTGGATGGAAGGGAAAGTATTTATGGATGATAATAATAATGGAAAATTTGATAGTGGAGAAACGCTATTGGAAGGCGTGGAAGTAATGGTTGGAAGAAAAAAAGGAGTAACTGGAGCAGATGGTCTTTATTTTATAGATAATATTAGTTCTTATGAGGTAAAGGATTTTGAAGTTAGCATAGAAACATTAGACCCTATGTTAGAAGCGGCTAATGAGAAAAAACATATTAAGTTATATCCGGCAACTGGAGGACATATGGATATACCAATTCAATCTATTTCGGTAATAATGGGAAATTTAGAATTCCGTGGTGAGACTGTGGATAGTGTGAAGTATTTTCCAATAATATCCCAGCTTTATATTCAATTAAAAAATTTGGATGGTAAGATAGTTAGGGAAAAAAGAGTTGAACCAGAGGGGTTCTATATGTTAGATAAAATTCTTCCAGGGGAATATATTTTAGAAATGGATTATAGAGGCGAAGGGCGTTTGAAGTTTGAAGAAAAGATTAAAAAATTGGATATTAAATTGGATAAATATGGAAGTTATTATGAAGATTACAATTTTAAAGTTATCTCTTATGAAAAGGAATAGGTGGTATTGATGGTAAAAAGAATAATTATATTTATGTGTTTATTGATGACTTCGGGTTTATATGCTAATTTTCAGGTTGCTCCTCAGGTTCAAAGAATGAATTTAAAAAGACCTGGAACCCAGAAAATTTATTTGAAAAATAGTACAAATAAATTAAAAAAAATAAAAATTTATTCTGAAAGGCCTAAAAATCAAAAAACAAAAAATCTATACATGGGAGATTGGATTATTGTATATCCTAAAATAGTTTATCTTAAACCTAATAGTAAAAAAGTGGTAAGGATGGCTGCGAGACCTCCAAAGGATTTAGCAGACGGAGAGTATAGAAGTCATATAGTATTTGAAGAAATACCGGTAAAAAAATATGATAATAGTGAAAAAGGTGAGGATAAGGTAGGGGTTAATCTAGAAATAATTCATATATTAGTTTCTACAGTATACGGTTATAGTGGTAAATTAGAATATGGTGGAATTTTCGATGATTTTCAAGTTGTTACTGATAATAAACAGACGTATTTGACATCTAAAGTAATAAATACTGGAACAACAGCTTTGGATTTGCTCTATAAAGTAACTTATTCTGAAAATATGAAAGAATTAAAAACTGAAGATTTATTGATGGGGAAAGTTATGAGAGAAAATTATAGAGACTCTGTCATAGAATTGAAAAAAATTCCAAAGAATGCTAATAGAATGAAGGTAGAATATTATTATAGGATTAAAAAAGAGGCTAAGAAAGTAAAAGAAGGAGAAGATGAATATGATAAATTTAAAATAGGAGAAAAAAAAATCTCGATAGAAAAAATAACTAAAGATAAGTATTTTAAAGAATTAGAGAAAAAAAATAAGGAAGGAAATAAAGTTGAAGACAAAAAAGAAAGTTAAGAAAAAACTCAAGGGTATCCTTGAGTTTTTTTGATTTTTTAGTTAATAGATAAACGATCTTAATTGAGAGCCTTTTTAAGAGATACTCCTAATAAAAAATCTATTTGTTTATCGTGTGCTTCCCATGGGACATTTTCATATAATTGAAATTCATAATGAGGAGCTACGATGAGATTAGAATAATTTTCTAAAAATTTATCATAGTATCCCTTTCCAAAACCTACACGATTACCATTTAGATCAAAGGCTACTCCTGGAATGATAATTAGATCTATTTTTTTTATGTTTATATAAGTACCGTTTATCTCTTTAATTTTAAAGAGGTTATCATCATTAAATTTTTTAGAATCATCATAGATAACTCCTACTAATCCGCCATTTTCTAACATTTTTGGTAGTATCAGAGTTTTTCCACTTTTTAAAATATGGTTATTTATAAAGGTGGTATCAATTTCTCCTCCAAAATTCATATAGGACATGACAACTTCAGCATCTTTATAGATAGGAGAATTTATAAGTATATTAAAAATATCTTCAGAATATTTTTTAATGAATTCCTTGGGAAGAGTTTTCCTTTTTTTTAAGACTTCAGACCTTATTTGTTTTTTATCCATTGATGCTTTCCATATTTTTTTTAATCTCTTCCATATCTTTCCAAGTTAGCCATTTTGGACTGCCTTTTTTCTTATCACTGTTTCTGATCAAAAAATTAGGATCATAGATAGGGTTTACTTTGATTCCACCATCCCAATCATAAGTTTTTCCACGGATTTCAGAAATTTTTAATGTCTGATCTCTCAGTAAAAATCGACTAACCTCTTGACCTAAAGTAACTATCATTTTAGGATTTAAAAGAGCAATCTGCATATCTAAAACATCGGCATATATCTTTTTTTCCTCTTTAGAAAGATCTTTTAGTCTTAAATTACACTTTACAATATTGGTAAGATAAAACTCCTCAGGGGATAATTCGACTAATTCATATAGGTTTTTAAAGAATGCACCGGTACTATTAGGAGCTATTCTTAGGTTTTCATCCTCAAAAAGATTAGGGTCATCGCCTATAATTAAAAGGTTACAATTTCTATTTCCCCCTCCTAATAATACTTTACTATCTTTTTCATTTTTTTTAAAAACCTTACAGGTATTTATCTCAAAATTGAGTTCTTCCCACAAATTGTTAATTTTCATATTTTCCTCCTATCTTTTCTTTTTTCTCAAATAAAAAATTAAATGACATAACACAGAGGTTCACAGAGACGTAGCTTAGAGCTTCACTGAGGTGACTTGAAATTCTAATTTTTCCTCTGAGGACCTCTCTTTTTCTCTTGGTATCTCTGTGTCCAAGTTTTTATTTTTGTAGATATTATTCTATATCTTTTGTGTCAGTCGTAGTTTATTTTTTAGATTTATATATTGGCGTAACAGTATTTTGCCTCACAATCTCAAGATCTATATTTATATCATTTTTTATTAGTTCAAATTCCACAGTATTATAAGCTAGATCATAGCAATTACTGTCATTACTCACATGGACTAAATAAACTTTTTCTAAATCTTTATGGTATAACTCAGTCAAAAATTTTGCAGTATCCTCATTACATAGGTGCCCATTTCGTCCTTTAACACGTGATTTGAGGTCCCAAGGGTAGTCACAATTCATAAGCATGTTGTAATCGTAGTTAGCTTCAATGATGGCAATTTGAGAGCCTTTAAATTGCTCTCGTACAATATTCGTTATATGTCCTATGTCGGTAGCTAAAGTAAGTTTCTTTTCCATATATTCTACAGAAAATCCTATAGTTCTCTCAGCATCGTGCATAACATCAAATGGAGTTATTAAAACAGCATCTAAATAAAAATTACCCTCTATAAAATTTAAGTTAGAAGGGTCTATTTTTCCTAATTTATGTTTACAGGCATCGTAACTTTCCTTGGTGATATAGATAGGCAAGTTATATTTTCTAGAAATAATTCCTGCTCCTAAAACATGATCTCCATGTTCATGGGTTATGAGAAGTGCCTTAATATCATTGATATTTTCTCCAATAACCTCTAATTTTTCCTTTATTTTTTTCCCACTAAATCCAGCATCGATTAAAATTTTAACATTATCTATCTCGATAAAAATAGAGTTTCCAGAACTTCCGCTCCCTAGTATTGATACTTTCATAAATTTCCTTTCAAATTAAGTTATTCAATAATTGTTTTATTTTTATTTTTTCAAATTGATAGTTTTATATTCCTTATATTATATCATAAATTTGAAATAAAAAAAGGCGACTTATAGTCGCCAAAAATCTATATAATTATTGTTTGAGTTATCTATAATTTAAGATAGAATTAGAGTTGAACGATCTTTCTAAAGACAAAAAAGTTTTGTCGAGATCACTAGTATTTATTTTTATAATCTTCTCATTCAGTTCGAAGAGTATTGTATATATATTGTTAACCCGAGTGATACCACAAATAATAGAGATAGTATCAAACTCAAATACCCATTTATTCTTCCTTGATGAAACTTTCATAAAAATTCCTCCTAGTTATCTTTATTTATATATAACTATTATAACTTCATAATCTTAATTTGTCAATAAAAACTATCTATAAATTAAGATAAGTCGTTAGAGTAAAAAAAGGAGGATATTTATCCTCCTAATTATTATTTTTAGCTAAATTCTTTTTTAATAACTTCAAGCCAATCATAGATCCTGTCAGGAGTCATGTCATCTTGATTTTCTTCGTCTAAAACTAAGCCCATAAATTTACCTTCAACGATGGCGTCACATTCTTCAAAATGGTATCCATCTATAGAAGTTAATCCAATAATCTTTCCACCATTTTTAATGATGATCTTATATAAAATCTCTAAAGCTCCTACAAAAGATTCTCCAAATGTAGTTTGACTTCCTAAACCTACAAGAGCTAAAGTTTTTCCATTGAGATCAATTTTTTTAAAATCTTCTATAACGGCCTCCCAATGAGCTTCTAATTCACCAAATCCATAACTAGGTGTAACTAAAATTAAGTTTTCAAATTCTTTTATTTTTTCGATTCCATTGGCTACATCAAATATTTCAACGTCATCTCTTAGGTTGAAATCAAACTCATCGACTATACCAGTAGTTCTTCCTCCGGTAGTTCCATAAAATAATCCTATTTTATTCATCTATATCAACTCCTATTAATTTTTTATTAGATCTTTAATTACTTCTCCGGCTATAATAAGTCCTGCTACTGAAGGGACAAAGGAGACACTCCCTACATTGACTGCTTTTTCCCTAGAACCATTTAGATTATTAGGTTTAGTGGCAGTTTCTGTAGAAAAAACTGTTTTAACTTTTTTTATCCTTCTTTTTTTAAGTTCCTTTCTTATAGTTCGAGCCAAAGGACAGACACTGGTTTTACTGATGTCTGCAATTTGTATAGTTGTTGGGTCTAATTTATTTCCAAATCCCATAGAAGAGATTATAGGAATATTTTTATCTTTGCTAATCTCAATTAAAGCTAATTTAGCAGAAACAGTATCTATGGCATCTACAATATAATCATATTTTATATGATCGAATAAAGTTTTTGCATTCTCAGATGTAACTCTTAGATTATGGATATTAACTATAGCATTAGGGTTTATATCCAAGATACGATCTTTAAATAACTTTGTTTTTTCTTTTCCAATAGAGCTATGTGCAGCTATAATTTGTCTGTTTAAATTGGTGATATCTACAGTATCAAAATCAACTAAAGTTATGGTTCCAATACCTGCACGACTGAGTGATTCGATAGTAAAGCCTCCTACACCACCTAATCCAAAGACAATTACCGAAGAATTTATTAATTTTTTTGTTTTTTCCTCTCCAATTAGGAGGGATTGTCTACTAAATTGTTTCATTTTTATTTCTCCTTTTCAAACCTATTTTTAGTCAGATATAAAAATAAGTATTTAGATTATAAATAATTATATAATATTTGATTTTTTTAATCAAGAATTAAAAAAAGAAATATAATATTGTATATAGAGAATAAAAAAACCATACTAAAAAGTATGGTTTTTTTATTTTGGACTCACCACATACAATAATTTTACTAGGGAAGAAAAATATTGTGTGAGCCAAATAAGAAATAAGATTATTACTAGGGAAAGAATAGTTATTTCTTAAATTCATTATATTAAATTTTTTTAATAATTGCAACTTAAATTTATATTTTTTTATTATTATTAGAAAAAAGATTCTTTTAGTTTACTAAGGAAAACAGTTAAAGCCAATAGATCTGCGCATCCTCCGGGACTGATACCATTTTGTTCATTGTGAGAATTTAAATTATTAATTTTCGAAAGATTGTCTGAATTATTAAGACCTCCTAAACTTATTAAAATTTCAGAGTTTTTTTGTAAATTTAGGAGGGTATCATAGTCATGTCTGTGAAGAATAGTGGTGTCTTTACATTGGCTCATGATTCCTAAAAGTGCTTGGACTAAACGATTATTTTGTCCTAATTTTTTAGTAGAATCATAGAGATCTAAAGCATAGTCAAAAACTATTGGGAAACCCATTTCTGCTTCTCCACGAACACCACTAATTCCATATTCTAAAAAAATCTTTTCCCCATGGGTAAGGCTAGTTTTAGTGCTAAGGTTTTTTAGTTCACTTTCTACTATACCAATGGTCATATTTTTTATCAACTTAGAAATTTCTTTGAATTTGTTTCCATCATGTAAAATTTTACTACTGGCAGTTATCCCCAAGCCTAAAACAAAGATCATTCCCTTATGGGTATTAACACCATTGGTTTTAATAAACATAGCTTTCTCAGCTTTTTCACCAATTTTTCTAACATCAGCAAAAATTTTATCAATAGGGTCGTTAGAATACCCAGCAGAAGCCATTTCTAAAAAATATTTATTTAGGGCAGTGGTACTGTCTATAAAGGTAAAATAATCCATATCTGTATGACTTCCAGCAGATATAGGAGAAACTAAACCAAAGGAGGGAAAACAAGAAACTTCATAGATCATAGCTTCAGTAGCAAACTCACCTAATTTAAATATTATGTCATTATACATTTTTTACTCCTTTTATTATTCTAGTCTAGACGGGACGACGTGCTTTATATTTATTTATATCTATTTGAGTGATTTTCAGTTGAATTCTTATAATCAGAAACTTTAATTTCTATATATTTCAAAACTTCTTCTAAACTATGTTTACTACTTCTTACACAGTTATGGGCTTGGTCGGAACAAATAAAACATCTTCTCGGAGGATAACCTAGTTCGGTCCGGCTTAAAGTATGATTATTTAGATCTAATATATCTATATCTACTAACCTTCCCAAAGGGTGGGTAGTTTCTATATCCACTGTCATTTTTTTTAATTTAGAAGGTGAGTTGTCAATACTTAAAAGGTAGATAACCCCTTCAAAAGAATCTATTATTTTTATATTAATAGGAGAGATATTAGATAAAATTGTCTTAGACATTGTTTCTATAATATATTTACTTACTTTATTATTTTTATCTATTCCCGGGTAATTAGCACGTATTACAAGGAGAGGTAGATTAAACTTTTTAATTAAATCTTCTTGTAAATAAGCTCGATTTTCTCTAGCATCTAAAATATTCATTGGATTTATCATAATGGTTAATGGGGAGTATTAGAATTTATAATTTTCTTGATTACTTCCTTACCCTCCTCTGATCTTAAATAATTTAATGTTACTGTTGGAATAAACTCTGATAGGTGATCTAAAGCTTCTCTGCCCTCTTTCTTTATAAGATTTCGAACTTTAGAAGCACTTATATAATTTTTTGGAGTAGATATCCACTTTCTAGGTATTATTTCTACTCCTACTCCATGATTTTCTAAAATTTCTACCAGTGCTTCATTATAACTTCTTGTAACAAGACAGTAGGGCTCCTCTCCAAGCATTCTTTTGGTTATATTAAATTGTTTACAAAAATATTTTGAAAAAATAGTGGCATCTAACTTTGTGTATGCACTTAAAACTTTAGTTTCTTCCCTTAAGAAATATGAAGGAAAGGTAGCTGAGGAGATTATATATTTCCCACCAGGAATAACTGTTACATTTCTTAAATCTGCCACTCCGTCTTTTACCATGTGATACCTGTCTTTAAATGGGAAAAGCGATTTATCTTCTTCGACTATAAAGACAAGAACTTTTTCTGATTTTAAGCTAGCTTCTTCAATGAGATATCGATGTCCTAGAGTGAAGGGGTTACAATTCATAACGAGTGCTGTTTTAGGAATAGAATTATCGATATCATATAATTTTTTCATGGCAGCCAAACTTTTATGGATATCGTTAAACCCGTATTCTAATAATGTAACCTCTTCTACACTGGCTAGAACCTTGTAACCAAAAGATTTAAAAGTGGTTTCGTAGATGGGTTTTGTAAAGATAAAGGAATGAAAGATTCCCTCTTGAAATAATCTATCTTGGATAGACTTAATCAGAAGATTAGTAATTCCTTCACCTTGCACCGAATGATTTACAGCAAATCCCTTTAAAACATCTTTAGATTTTGAGCAGGAAGCAATAATTTTATTATTATCTCTGATGACAACAGTATAATCAATATCCTTTTCGTAGTCTAATTCAAATGTAGATAGAAAAGACCTAACTTCATTTACTTCTTCTACATTGGTTAGATGTAACTTTTCGACAATATAGTTCATAATAACCCCCCCCCTTTTTATTTTATAATTTAATATACCATAGAACAAAAAAAGTGTAAATAAAGGAATAAATGTTTGAAAATAGAATGAAAAAACAAAAAACTAAATTAATTATTTTTAATAAATGGAATTTTAATTGCAAAACTTCGAAATAAAATATATATTTAATAGTAAGAAAAAAATACAGGTGTAATACTCAAGAATTGTAACTTACTAATTATTTAGTAAATAATTTAAATAAAGGAGACTAGATGAAAATTAAGCAGAATGTGAAAATATTTATACTACTAACAATAGGAATATTTATCTATGGATACTTAGGATATTCGTATTTGAAAGATAAAGAGTTACAGGAAATAAATTCTAATCTCTATAGAGCGGCAAAAAATATACCGTATTATTTAGGAGATGATTATACATTTCAAAGTATGAATGAAAATTCCCATACCCATGAAGAAGCGTTGAGAACAACAGAAATTTTAAATGCGATGTCAAAGGCAAATAAAGTCGACTATTTATATACGATAATAGATGAAAAAGGTATGCCTACTTATACAGCAGTTGGGGGAGATGTTGAGGAATATATAGAAAAGGTAAGAGATAGAGATCCAACGGAACTTTATTGGATAAATTTTCAAGATTTAGAAGATGATTCTATCGAAGAAACTATAGATGTATTGAAAAATAAAACTATTCATTATATAGATAGTACAGATAAAGGTGGAGGATTTAGATCTGTATATCTAGTTTTAAAATCTAAAGATGGAAGAAAATATATTGCTGGCGCAGATATAAAGATGAAAAATTTAAATTTAAGGATTTTGGAAAAATTTACCTATATAATATTAAATGGTGTTTTAATAATACTCCTAGTTCTTTTATTGATATCTACTACAAGAAGAATACTTAGTCAGAAAGAAAAAATTACTGAAGAACTCTATATAAAATCTAATTTTGATAATCTTACAGGAGTATTAAAAAGAGAAAAAGGTATGGAGAAATTAAATAAATTAATAAATTATAACAATGCCAATAAAATGAATAAAAAGGTATATTTTGGATTGTTTGATATAGTTGATTTAACTTATATTAATAATGAATTTGGTATGGAAATAGGGGATAAGGCAATAATTTCTTTGGTTTGTATATTGAGGGAAACTTTTAGGAGTAGCGATAAAATTATAAGATTAAATGGGGATCAATTTTTAGTAGTTATAGAAAGTTCCCTTGATTCGGGAGAAATAATTAAATTAGAAAAAAGATTTTTAGAAAATTTAGAAAAATTTAATAAAATAAAAGGAAATGAATATAAGATATTTATTTGTAAAGTTTTTAATGAATATAAGAAAGATTTATCTATAAAAACTGCTATGAAAACTTTATTTGATCAGCTTGATTTTGAAAAAACACAGGGAGATGGAGCCTTTTATCTCCTAGGAAACGACATAAAGAAAGGAATAGAAAATGAAGAGTTTAAAATTTACTACCAACCCAAAGTGAATGTGAAGACTAAACAGGTTGAGTTTGAAGCCCTTATGAGATGGTTTCATCCTGAAAAAGGAAACATTTCTCCAGGGACATTTATACCAATAGCTGAAAGATCTTCTCTAATTATAGATCTTACGGATTTTTTGATAGAACAGGTAAAAAAAGATATAGTGAGATTAAAAACTTCTGTATCGTTGAATATATCTCCTATTCATTTTAATAAAAAATACTTTTCAGAGGAGATAATTACTAAACATGGAATTTTAAAAGGGATTAATTTTGAACTTACTGAAGGAGCATTTATAGACGATATCGATAAATCTATTGAAAAAATGAACGACTTAAAAAAAATAGGGATTAATTTTTTTATAGATGATTTTGGAACTGGATATTCATCTCTTTCTTATCTATCAAAGTTACCGATAACTACCTTAAAGATTGATCGTTCATTTGTAATTAATATGTTTGAATGCACTGAAAATATGAAAATCATAAAAACTATAATAGAATTAGGAAAGAGTTTGAGTTTAGAGGTTATAGTAGAGGGGACAGAAACGATAGAAGAGATAAATATGTTAAAGGAGATGGGAGTAGAATTTTTTCAGGGATATTACTATGGTAAACCGGAAGAGTTAGAGGAAGTATTAAAAAAAATAGATGGAAAAGAATATATATATAAAATCTAAAATAAAAAAATGGGGACTCCCCATTTTTTTGTTTTGGGAACTAGGTGTATATAAAAATTAGGAGGGATTTTAATTGGGAAAACATAGATCTGTAAAAATAAAGAGTTTTATATGGACCTTTAGTATAATACTATTTATAGGAACGATAATGATTATAAACTCATATAAGCATAGCAGATATTTAGAAGTTGAAGGAGGAATAGCAAGATTAGAGGATAAAGCAAATATAAATACTTTAAAAATCCAGCAAAAGATAGATCATACAGCAGAGATCAACCAAGTATTTTCTGATATTTTAATGTCGATCAGAGATAATGATAGACTCGATAGTAAAAGGCAAAATTTTGAAAAAATTATAGAACGAAATATGATTAAACGGCCTAATATAATCGGTTATAATATTATTATAGAACCGAATATGTTTGATGGGAAAGATTCAGATTATATCAATAATGAAAAATATTCTGAAAGTGGCCAGTATATTTCGTACCTAACAATAAAAGAAGGAAAAGCTAATATCATCACTATTAATGATCCTATGGATTATGATTTTTATTTAGAAGTAAAAAAATCAAGAGATACAATTATTTCAAAACCCTATAATTTTATAGTGAATGGTGAAAAAAAGCTAATAATTACAATAGCGAAACCCTTATATGATGGAAACAAATTTATAGGAGTTGTGGGAATAGATATTTCAATGGAATATTTTGAAGAATTGATCTCTGAGTTTATTAACACAAATGAAAAGATGGCCTTAGTGGATGATAAAGGAAAGATTATCTCTAATAATTTTAATTCTAATTTAAATGGCAATAATATTTATAAAATTGGGTTAGAAATAACTTCTATTGTTGATGAACTAAAGATAAAAAAAATAATTTCAAGGGAAAATAAAGATAGATATGAGGTGATTTCAAAGATAGAAATTCCTCAGGTAAGCACTAATTGGTATATATATTTTTTTACTGATTTAAAAGTACTAACAAATAAAACTATAAAAACAACATATAAAAATATTGCAGTAGGGATAATAATATTGATTGTAACATTGGGATTATTATGGATTGCAATCAATAAAGTTACTTCGCCAATCATTGATTTTGTAAAGAAGATGAAAAATTTTGATTTTAATAAATTAGATGTAAAGTTGGATATAGAAGATAACTCATCTACTGAATTTATTGAATTATCTAATGGGTACGCTTCTCTCATAAATAAATTGAAAGAAAATTTAGATGAAAGAAAACGTAGAGATTGGGTCCAAAAAGGACAAATGGATATCAATCATATTTCTCAGACGAATACTGATTTACAAAATTTACTCAGTCAGTTAATTTCCTTTGTCACTAAAAAGATCGATGGACAGGTGGGAGTAATATACTTGCTGAACGAGCAACTAGAGGAAAAAGAATATAAGTTAGCCGCTAGTTATGCATTTAAGAGGAGAAAAGGTTTGCTGAATGGCTTTAAATTAGGTGAAGGTTTAGTCGGACAGGCAGCTTTAGAAAAAGATATAATAGTAGTTTCAGATATTCCAAAAGATTATATATCAATAAATTCTGGAGTAGGTAGCAGTTCGCCGACTAATATTGTAGTTATACCATGTAACTATCAAAATAAAGTTGTAGCAGTCCTAGAAATCGCTTCAACATCGGAATTTTCTGATCTTGTAATTGAATTTTTAGAATTAGCTAAAATAAGTATAGGAATTGCTATTAATAATATTTTAAATTTTGAAACTGTAGAAAAATTATTAATTGCTGCAAATGAATATACTGAAAAACTTCAGGTACAACAGGAAGAATTAAGAGTTACAAATGAAGAGCTAGAAACACAGTCAGTTGTATTAAAAGATTCTCAAGCAGAACTTGAAAGTCAACAGGAAGAATTAAGGGTTATAAATGAAGAGTTAGAAGAGAATACAGATATGCTTGAGGTACAAAAGAAAGATCTGGAAAATAAAAATAATGAGCTTAATACCAGTCAGAAGGAGTTAGAAAAAAAAGCTAAAGATTTGGTTTTGTCAAATAAATATAAATCTGAATTCCTTGCAAATATGAGTCATGAGCTTAGAACACCATTAAATAGTATATTGATACTTTCAGAACTATTAGGGGAAAAGAATTCTAGCTTAACCGAAAAACAGAGGGAGTTTGCAAAGATTATTAATACATCAGGAAGTGATCTATTAAAATTAATCAATGATATTTTAGACTTATCCAAGGTTGAAGCGGGGAAAATGGAAGTCAATATCTCAAAGATGAATATAGAAGATTTTAAAAGTGAGATGTTTGGAATGTTTGAGCAAATATCTATTAAGAAAAATTTAGAATTTTCAATTGATATTTCAGAAAAATTTCCTAAAGATGTAATGACTGATGAAGTTAAAGTTAAACAAATTGTTAAAAATTTAATATCTAATGCTTTTAAATTTACAAAGTATGGAAGCATTAATTTAAACATAAAAGAATATGATAATAAAATTAAATTTGAAATAAATGATACTGGAGTTGGAATTTCAGATGATAATATCAAAAGTATTTTTGATGCTTTCCAACAGGAGGACGGTACTATAAGTCGAGAATTTGGAGGGACAGGATTGGGACTTTCGATTTCTATGGAATATGCAAAATTATTAGGTGGTATATTAGAGGTTGAAAGTGTTAAGGAAACGGGGAGTAAATTTATTTTAACCTTACCTGTGACATATGATACTTCCCATTTAAAAAAAGAAAAAACAAATCTTGTAAAGACTGTATCTCTTGAATTGATAGAAAAAATCAGTAAAGAAAATGGTGAAAAAAAATTAAAAACACCTATTGAAGTTCCTTATGTGTTAGATGATAGAAATGATATTAATTGTGGTGACAAAGTATTATTGATTATTGATGATGATCCAAATTTTGCAAAAATAATAATGAATATTAGTAGAGGAAAAAACTTTAAAGTGATTGTTGCTGAAACTGGAGAAGTAGGATTATATCTTGCTGATTATTATATGCCTACAGGAATTATATTAGATATAGGACTACCAAAAATCGATGGATTAGAAGTACTAGAAAGATTAAAAAATAATAAAAGAACAAAGGATATCCCAGTTAATATTATTAGTGGTGGAGATTATGAAAAAAGTATGTTTGAAAAAGATGTAGAGTTTTTAAAAAAACCTGTAAGTAAAGCTCAAATTGAAAATGTATTAGAAGGTGCAGAATTAGGTGGAAATAAAATTCATAAGATCTTAGTGGTAGAAGATAACAGGATACAAAATGATGCACTTACAGAACTAATAAAACACGATTATAAAGAAATCGAAATTTTATCTAGTACATCGGGAGAAAATGCATTAGAAATTATGAGTGAAAATAATATAGATTTATTGATATTAGATTTAGGATTGTTAGATTATAATGATTTTGAATTTATAGAAAGATTGAAAGAAGATAGTAATTTTTCAAGTATCCCAATAATAGTTTATACAGGTAAAGAAATTTGTATGGACGAAGAAAAAAAGTTAAGGAAAAAAGTTGAAAATATCATTATTAAGGGCGATAAATCTAGTCAGAGATTATTAGATGAAATAAAACTATTTGTTCATAATGTAAAAACACACAAGAATATTGTTATAAGTAATGACGATGAAATATTTAAAGATAAAACAATATTAGTTGTAGACGATGATATGCGGAATGTATTTGCATTATCTAGTATTTTAGAGATGAATGGAATTGATGTGGAAATAGCAAATGATGGAATGGAATCACTAAAAAAACTAAAAGAAATGAAAAAAATTGATTTAGTTTTAATGGATATTATGATGCCAGTTATGGATGGATATGAAGCTATTAGAGAGATAAGAAAAATGAATGAATTTAAAGATTTGTCTATTATTGCTTTGACAGCAAAAGCTATGAAAGGTGATAGAAACTCATGTCTGGAAGCTGGGGCTAATGAATATCTTTCTAAGCCAATTGATAAAAATAAATTATTGTCTTTACTCAGGGTTTGGTTATAAATTATGAATGAAATAGAATTATTAGAAATAGAGAATTTAGAATTACAATTATTAATTGAAGCTATTTATTTAAGGTATGGTTATGATTTTAAAAATTATACAAAGAGTCATTTGAAAAGAAGAATTTTAAGAAGAGTTAAACTAGATGATTTGAAAAATATAACTCAACTAACAGAAAAAATGCTCTACGATAGAGAGGTGTTGAAACAAATATTATTAGACTTATCTATAAATGTAACAGAGATGTTTAGGTTTCCTAAATTTTTTAAGGATTTGCGAGAAGATATAATCCCACTTTTAAAGACATATCCATCTATAAATATATGGCATGCAGGTTGTTCTACTGGTGAAGAAGTAATTTCCATGGCAATTTTACTAAAAGAAGAAGGGCTACTAAATAGGGTAAATATATATGCAACAGATATAAATGAAAAGGTGCTAGATATTGCAAAAGAGGGAATATATTCAATAGAAAATGTAAAAAAATGGACAAGAAACTATCAAGAAGCAGGAGGGAAAAAATCTTTTTCAGACTACTATACTGCAAAATATGATCATGCTATATTTGATCAAGACCTATTGAAAAATGTAACATTTTTAGAGCATAATCTGGTGATTGATAAGACTTTTATTGATGCTAATTTAATTATTTGTAGAAATGTATTGATATATTTTAATAAAAAGTTACAAAATCAAGTCCTAGAATTATTTGAAGAAAGTTTGATACCAGGAGGAATTATTGGGATTGGATCTAAAGAAAGTTTAAAATTTACTAGTGTTAATGAAAAATTTGAAAATATTAATTCTACTACAAAAATTTACAAAAAAAAGATAGGGTGTTAATATGAAATATAAAGCTATTGTAATAGGAACTTCTGCAGGTGGAGTAGAAGCACTAAAAATTGTATTGAAAGATATAGAATCGACTATAGAATTACCCATAATTATTGTCATCCACATAAATGAACGATCAGATGGATTTTCAAAGGTATATGAAGGATTAAATAGGCTTATAATTAAAGAAGCTGAGGATAAAGAAGACATAAAAAATGGAATTATTTATTTTGCTCCTTCAAATTATCATCTATCTATTGAAGATGATTATAGATTTTCTTTATCACTAGAAGAAAAAGTTAATTATTCAAGACCGTCTATCGATATACTTTTTAAATCTGCAGCAGAGGTATACACTGATGGTTTACTGGGTATAATATTGACAGGTGCTAATTCAGATGGTGCTTTAGGGCTTGAAAAAATAGAAAAATTAGGAGGGAAGTGTATAGTACAAGATTCTGAAGAAGCTTATTTTGATATTATGCCCTTATCAGCTTTAAAACATGTTTCAACATGTGATATCATGAGTTTGGATTTAATTAATAGATACATAAAAAAATTAGGAGGAAAGAATTGTGAGTAACTATAGTACTAATATACTTATTGTAGATGACACTAAGGCAAACTTGATTTCATTAGAAGCAATTTTAGAAGGTGACAATCTAAATATACTGATTGCTTCTAATGGAAATGATGCTCTAAAAATATTATTAAAAAAAAAAATTGATATTGTCCTTTTAGATGTTCAAATGCCTGGAATGAATGGATTTGAAGTTGCTGAATTGATGAGAGCTAATAATAAAACAAAGGATATTCCAATTATTTTTATTACAGCTATCAATAAAGAGGAAGAATATATTTTTAAGGGTTATGAATTAGGAGCGGTTGACTACCTATACAAACCAATAAGTAATGAAATTTTAAAAAGTAAAGTCAAAGTATTTGTGAAATTAAACGAACAGACTAAAATAATTGAAGAAAAAACAAGAGCATTAGAGGCAAAAATAACACAACTAGAAATAGTAGAAAAAAAACTTAATCACCTTGTAAGAATTGATGAATTAACTGGAGTTTTTAACAGAAGAGCCTTTGAGGAGATATTTAGTTTAGAGTGGGAAAGAACCATTAGAAACAGAGCTTATTTTTCAGCTTTGATGATTGATATAGATAATTTTAAAAACTTTAATGATACGTATGGTCATCTTAAAGGAGATGAATGTCTAAAAGATGTTGCAAAAATAATTGAAAAAACTTTAAAAAGAGTAACCGATGAAGTTGCACGATTAGGTGGAGAAGAATTTATAGTGTTGTTACCGGAAACTGATTCTGAAGGAGCAAAAATAATCGCAGAAGAAATAAGGGGAAATGTAGAAGGATTACAAATATTTAATAAAGGAGTGGATACATCGGACTTTGTAACTGTAAGTATAGGTGTATCAAGTGTTGTGCCTACAAAATTTATTGAAAAAAAAGAATTTATAGATTATGCTGATAAAGCATTATACATTGCTAAAAAAAATGGTAAAAATATGACTCATCTATATAGATAAAAATTATGAATTTTATATAAAAAAGTAATTTAATATTTTAATTTAATAAATTTAGGATAGAAAATCTATTGAGATCTCTTAGGAACAAAAAAATCTTGTAGAAAGATGTAAAAAATGATAAAATATTTACTGGTTAAAAAATAAGATGAGTTTAGGAGAAAAAAATGAAGAACAAAGTATTGGATTTGAACTATATAGGTTTGAATAATCTCATGGTAAAATATGAGATGAATACTTGTAACTTTGAAAACATAAAATTTAATCTAAGTGTATACTAACATAACTGTATATACTTAGATTTTTTTAATTTTTAGGAGGTATGAAATGAAATACGATATTATATTTGCTGGTGGTGGACAAGCTAGTGTCTTTGGAGCGTATGAAGCTATCCATAAAAATCCAAACCTTAAGATATTAGTAATAGATAAGGGTCAAATGTTAGATAAAAGAGTATGTCCTAAAGAAAAGCTAGGTAGATGTGTGAAATGTCCTACTTGTGCTATTATTTATGGTGTGAGTGGAGCAGGAGCTTACTCTGATTCAAAGTTCAATATGGATTATAGAGTAGGAGGAGATGTACATACTATAACAAGTAAAGCTTTAGTCAATGAGACTATCCAGTATGTTGCGGATATCTATAAGGGTTTTGGATTCGATGATGAACCTACAGGATTAGTTTATAATGATGAGATGGAATTAATAAAAAGAAGATGTATTGAAAATGATATTCAATTAGTAGATACTCCTACTATGCATTTAGGAACTGATGGATCGAGAGAATTATATTCTAAATTAATAAAAACTCTTTTAGAAAAAGGAGTAGAATTTATCTCAAATTCAGATTTTAAAGATTTAATAATAGAAGATGGAAAGGTAAAAGCTGCAATTGTTGAGACTAAAGAAGGAGAAAAAACTTTTTATAGTGATAACATCATAACTGCTTTAGGTAGAAGTGGAGCTAAGCAAATGATGAAAATGTGCCAAAGATATGGAATAGGTTATAGTGCAGGGTCGGTAGATATTGGTGTAAGGGTAGAAATTCCTGATGTAGTAATGAAAACTGTCAATAAAAATTTCTATGAAGCAAAAATGGTATTTTATACCAAAAAATACAATGATAAGATGAGAACATTTTGCAGTAATCCAAGTGGATTTATAGCTGTAGAAAAACATAGTGACAGTATTATGCTAGCTAATGGTCATGCATATAAAAATAAAAAATCAACAAATACGAACTTAGCATTATTATGTACTAAATCATTCACAGAACCGTTTAATCAGCCCTTTGAATATGCGGCTTCTATCGCTAAGATGTCAACTATGTTGACAGGAGGGAAGGTGTTATGTCAGTCATATGGAGACCTTAAAGCAGGTAGAAGATCTACAGAGGAGAGGTTGTCTAGATTGAATATAGAACCTACAACAGAAGATTATGTAGCGGGAGATATTTCACTGGCTTGTCCAAAGAGGATTTTAGATAATATAATGGAATTTATAGAGGTGCATGATAAGGTAACTCCTGGATTTGCATCTAATGATCTATTATTATACTTTCCAGAGATAAAGTTTAGAAGTACAAGGATGACTATCGATTCAAATATGGAAACTACTGTAAATGGACTTTATTCAGTAGGAGATAGCTCAGGTTATGGAAGTGGATTAAATATTGCAGCAGTAATGGGAATATTAGCAGTAAGAGATATTTTAGGAAAAATAAAATAAAAATTAAAACCTCCTACAATTTAGAGAAATCTAGTTTTGTAGGAGGTTTTTTTAATTGATAAAAAAATTAAGTATTCCTTAGAAAAAATGTGCTAAAATAGTATTAGAAAAGGTAACAGAAAATAAATACTCAATAATATTATAGTAAAAAGGGATAATTATTAACAGCAGAATGGGAGGGACCTATGAAAAATAAATTTGTACACTTACACCTACATACAGAATATAGCCTCCTAGATGGAGTTGGGAAGATAGATGAATATTTAGATCGTGCACTGGAACTAAAGATGGATGCTGTGGCAATTACAGATCATGGGAATATGTTTGGAGCCATAGAATTTTATAAGAAAGCTAGAAAAAGAGGGATAAAACCAATCTTAGGAATGGAAGCCTATGTAAGCTTGGGCTCTGTAGAGGAAAAGGAAAAAACAACCTACCATTTGGTACTTTTAGCTAAAAATGAAGTAGGTTATAAAAATCTTATGAAACTATCATCTATAGGATACTTAGATGGATTTTATTATAAGCCTAGGATAGATAAAACTATTTTAAAAAAATATAGTGAGGGACTCATAGGGTTGTCAGCTTGTATGCAGGGTGAGATAGCTCGTGGTATTAGAGATGAAAAAACTAGTGAGGAATTAAAGGGTATTATAGATTCTTATATAGATATATTTGGAAAAGAAGATTTCTATATAGAGTTACAGGACAATGGGATTCCTGAGCAGTATCCACTTAATGATAAATTATATAATCTGGCAAAGGAATATGATCTACAAGTAGTGGGAACAAATGATGTTCACTACGCTCATTATGGTCAGCATGGGTTACAGGATGTATTGATCTGTATACAGACAGGAAGTAAGATAGATGACGAAAAGAGGATGAGAATCCATACCAATGAACTGTTTATGAAGAGTAGGGAGCAGTTAGCAGAAAAATTAGGAAGATATGAAGGAGCTTTAGAAAATACAGTAAAGATAGCGGAAAAATGTAACTTAGAGATAGAATTTGGTAAATTTAAATTTCCTGAATATGATGTTGGGGAAGAATTTAAAGGTGTGCATGAATATCTGAGAAAATTAGTCTATGATGGTTTGGATAAAAGATATCCAAATGGAGTAGAGGAAAATGTCATAGAGAGAGTAGAATATGAATTAGAGATTATAAGTAAGATGGAATATGAGGAGTATTTTGTTGTTGTTTGGGATTTTATAGACTATGCCAAAAAACAAAATATACCTATAGGTCCTGGAAGGGGATCTGCTGCAGGGAGTATGGTTGCTTATACTCTTGGGATAACAGAATTAGATCCTATAAAGTATAATCTTATATTTGAAAGATTTCTCAATCCTGAACGGATATCTATGCCAGATATAGATATAGATATATGTCAGGAAAGACGGCATGAACTTATAGAATATGTAGGACGAAAATATGGTAAAGATAGGGTAGCTCAGATAATTACTTTTGGGACCATGAAGGCAAGAGCTGCCATAAGGGATGTAGGTAGAGCTTTAAATATACCTCTATATAAAGTGGATAAGTTGGCAAAATTAATCCCTCAGTTTTACACAATAGACCGAGCTATTCGTGACATAGCTGAGTTTAAAAGGGCCTATGATACAGATAGTGATGCTAAAAAAATAATAGATATATCAAAAGGACTAGAAAATAAAGTTAGACATGCTTCTGTCCATGCAGCAGGGGTAGTCATAACTAAAAACCCTCTGACCAATGATGTGCCGTTATATTCTGATTCTAAAGGGGAGCAGGTATGTACCCAGTATCAGATGAAGGAATTAGAGGATTTAGGTCTATTAAAAATGGATTTCTTGGGATTGCGGAATCTAACTATACTCCAAAGAACTATTGATTATATAAAAAGTGGAATGGGAGTAAAAATAGAACTTAGTGATATTCCACTAGATGCTCCATTGGTATATGACGCACTTCAAAGGGGAGATACTTTAGGAGTATTTCAATTGGAATCTAGAGGGGTTAGAAAGTTATTAAAAAAATTAAAACCAAATAATTTTGATGATGTTATTGCAGTTTTAGCTCTATATCGTCCTGGACCTCTAGGATCGGGGATGGTAGATGATTATATAGATGTAAAAAATGGATTAAAGGATGCTAAATATCCTCATGAAAGTTTAGAAGATGTGTTAAAAGAAACCTATGGAGTAATATTATATCAAGAACAGGTAATGAAGATAGCTTCTATTATGGCAAATTATTCTTTAGGAGAAGCTGATCTTCTTCGTCGTGCCATGGGAAAGAAGATAGCAGAACTTATGGAAGAAAATAGGTTGACCTTTATTGAAAGATCGGTGAAAAATGGTTATGAGAAAAAAATAGCAGAAGATGTATTCTATCTCATAGATAAATTTGCTGGATATGGGTTTAATAAGTCTCATTCGGCAGCTTATGGCCTTATAGCTTATTGGACGGCATACTTTAAGGAATATTATCCAAAGTATTACTACGCAGCTCTTATGACCTCTGAACGTGGTAACAACGACAGACTAGCAATCTATATAGATGATGCAAAAAGTCATGGGATAGATGTAGGCTTACCGGACATAAATAAAGTTAACAATAAATTTATAGTAGATGGAAATAAGATAAGATTTGGTATGTCTGCCATAAAGAACTTAGGGGAAGGAATAATAGAAAAATTAATTAAAGATATAGAAGAGTTTGGTATGTATAAAACTTTTGAAGATTTTGTTATTCGAACTAAGAAGATAGGGATGAATAAAAAAGCATTGGAAGCCCTAGTATTATCAGGGACATTAGATAGTCTTCCAGGAAATAGAAGGGAAAAATATAGTTGTATAGAAAAATCTTTGGTCTATGCAACCCGTGTAGCTAAGGAAGATGAGATACAACAGATGAACCTATTTGGAGAAGCTCGTGCAACTATAGAGAGTTTTACCATGGGAGCCATGGAAGAATATAAGATAGAAAATATCTTAAAAGGTGAAAAAGAATACCTTGGATTTTATTTTACCGGTCATCCACTGGATAAATATCGTGAATTATTAAATGTCTATGAACTGGATAAATTATCAGAATTAAAAGTTGATAAACCCCATCATGTAAGAACTTGTGGGATAATCAGTGAGATGAAAAATATAATAACGAAAAAGAATAAACAGATGATGGCGGTATTTACTCTGGAGGATCACTTTGGGACAGTTAGTTGTACTGTATTTCCCAATGATTTTCAAAGGCTATCAAATTACCTTGTAGAAGGAAATGCAGTATATTTAGAAGGCAGTGTACAACTTGACTTTTTCGGTGGGAATGAAGAGAAAAAAATAATTATTAGAGAATTAAAATATTTAGAAGATATAGTAGAAGTACCTAGTTTTAAAGTATATATATTAGTAGATGAAGAAACTAAGATAAAGTTACCCAAATTAAAGCAGATATTATTGAATCACAGGGGAAAGCATAAGGTCTACATTGCACTCCGAGAAAAAGAAGGAAACAGAGTGGTTGAGTTAGGTGAAAAATATAAAGTACAACCAAGTTCAGGTTTTATTCATCAAGTAGGAGAACTCTTGGGAATTGATAAGATGAAGATTAAATAACAGGTGTGTTTTTTTCTTGAAAGAAGATATTATATGTGTTAAAATTTAGAGCGACTAAAAGAGATTATGGGGAGGCAAGATGAAAAACGATATGAATACTATCAATGAGATAATAAAAGTAATAGGTGAGTCACAACTTACAGAGATATCTATAGAGGAAAAAGATTTTAAACTTCTGATAAAGAAGCCTAAGTTAGTATTAGGAGGAAATGTAGAAGAGGTAGAAGAAATAGAAGAGGTAGAAGAAAACGTAGCTGTGGTAGAGGAATTAAAAGAGATAATATCTGAAAGTGTAGGAAGATTTCACTATATAAGTAAAGATGAAAAACCTATGATTACAGTAGGTATGGCAATAAAAAAAGGTCAAAAAATTGGATATGTAGAAGCAATAGGAATTAAAACAGATATAGAAAGTGAATTTGATGGAGAAATAAAAGAAATTTTAGTAAAAAATGGAGAGGTTGCCGAATACGGAAAGGTATTGGTTAAAATAGGAGAATAATTAGGAGGAAAAAAGATGTTTAAGAAGATATTAATCGCTAACCGTGGGGAGATAGCAGTTAGAATAATTAGAGCAGCAAAAGAATTAGAAATAAAGACTGTTGCTGTTTATTCTGCAGCAGATAAAGATAGTTTACATGTAACTTTAGCAGATGAAGCTATCTGTATAGGACCTGCAATGAGTACTGAATCATATTTAAAAATACCAAATATAATCGCAGCAGCAGAGGTTACAGGAGCAGAAGCTATTCATCCAGGATATGGATTCTTAGCTGAGAATGCTGAATTTGCAAAGATCTGTAAAAGACATGGAATAGTATTTATAGGGCCTAGTCCAGAGTGTATCAACAACATGGGAGACAAAGCTACAGCCCGTGCTACAGCAGTAGCAAATGGAGTGCCTCTTACTAATGGAACTGGAATAATCCATAAGATGGAAGATGCTAGAAAGGTAGTTCATGAGAAGATAGGATATCCAGTAATGATAAAAGCCACTGCTGGTGGTGGTGGAAAAGGGATGAGAATAGCTAGAGACGACGACGAGTTTGCAGTGAATTTTGTAGCAGCTCAAAATGAAGCCGATGCAGCATTTGGAAATCCAGATTGTTATGTGGAAAAATATGTAGAAAACCCAAGACATATAGAGTTTCAAATTGTAGGAGATAAATTTGGAAATGTAGTTCATTTAGGAGAAAGAGATTGCTCTATCCAAAGAAGACATCAAAAATTAGTTGAGGAAGCTCCATCTGCTACTCTACCAGAAGATGTAAGAAGAAAAATGGGAGAAGCAGCAGTAAAATTAGCGAAAGCTATAAACTATGACTCTGTTGGAACTTTAGAATTTTTAGTAGATGTAAATAATGATTTCTTCTTTATGGAGATGAATACAAGGGTACAAGTTGAGCATACTATTACTGAAGCTATCACTGGTTTTGATATAATTAAAGCTCAAATAATTGTAGCCTCAGGTCATGAGCTACATGTAAAACAATCGGATATAGAACTTCATGGTCATTCTATTGAGTGTAGAATCAATGCAGAGGATCCAGAAAATGGATTTATGCCTTCAGCAGGAACATTGGAGAAATACATAGTTCCAGGTGGAATAGGAGTGAGAGTAGACTCTCATTCATACCAAGGCTATAGCATCCCTCCATATTATGATTCTATGATCGGAAAATTAATAGTTCATGGGATAGATAGAGAAGAAGCTATCATCAGAATGAAGAGAGCACTTGAAGAATATAAGATAGAAGGAGTAGAAACTACTATTAAATTCCATGAAAAAGTATTAGAAAATGAAGAATTTAAAAGTGGAAATTATACAACTAATTTCATAGAGAAAAATTTTCCTGAATATTTAAAGGGATAAGAAATTAAAAGGAGGACTATATCCTCCTTTTTCCTTGAAATAATAAAATTAAAATTTAATTTAGTATATATTAAGAAAAAATATAGGAAATGATAAAAAAAATGATATACTATAAGTGTAACTGTTTATAAGTGTAAGATAATTTTGGAGGTGGACAGATGTCTGAATTAGGAAACATTAAAATAGCTGATGACGTAGTAAAGGTAATAGCAGCAAAAGCAACAATAGAAGTAGATGGAATCTACAAGATGACAAGTGGAGTAACTGATGAAGTGAACAAGATCTTAGGTATCAATAAGATGACTAAGGGAGTAAAGGTTGAAGTAGGAGAAAAAGAGTGTAGTGTAGATGTACATATAGTTGTAGAGTATGGTTTTCCAATCCCAATAGTAGCTACAAATGTACAGGAAAATATAATTAAGAATATTACGGAATTAACAGGTCTTAGAGTTGTAGAAGTAAATGTCTATATTCAAGATGTTAAGGTAAAAGAAGCTTCAAAAGAAGAAGTAATATTAGACTAGAGGCGTTATACGCCTCTTATATTTTTAAGGCTTAAATTTGGGGGAATGGATATGTTTATGAAATTTATTTTTGGAATAGCTTGGATAGGTATTTTTGTCTTGGCTATACTCGGGATATATATAGGGATGTTTCCGGCATACTTAGAGATATTAGATTTTAGTAGCTTGATAACTAGAGGTGCTGTAGCAGGAGTCTCTTTTGTTTATCTATTATTGTTTATAGAAAAATTGATTAATCTTTTTGAAAGACCAAAAGAATTAAGAATGAAAACTCCTAATGGGATGTTGAAAATATCTTCAAATTCCGTAAATAATATAGTAAAAGAAGTAGTAGGGGAACATCCAAAAGTTAGAAATTTAAAAGTAAAAAATAAAACTAACGGAAAAAAATTGAAAATTTTTGTATCTATTGATATAATGTCTAGTCAGTCCCTTTCAGAGGACCTTAATTTAATCCAACAAGATATCAAGGATAGAATTGAAAATTATTTAGATTTGAGTATTACAGAAGTTGAACTTAGAGTAACTAAGTTAATTAAAGATAAATCTAGTAATGGAAGAGGTGATTAATTATGTTAGAGGAATTGATAGAAAGATTAGCAATAAATAGTAAAAAATATATAGGTGGACTGATGGGATTTGCTTTTGGTTATATCTTTATAACCCACGGTATCATACCTATGATAGTAGTTATGCTGACAACTTTATTAGGAGCTATCTTTGGAGATAAGGAAAATATTAAAAAGCTAAAAAAAATATTGATCAATAGATTAAAAGAAGAATAGGAAGGGAAAATTATGAGTAGAAAGATCGCAAGAGAAGAGTTATTCAAACTTTTGTTTGAAGCTGACATGAACAAAGTAACACCGTTAGAAAGATTAGAAAAATTTTTAGAAGATGGAAACAGAAGGGTAGAAATATCTGAAGATGAAGAAGCTTCTAATAACGTTGAAGAACTTATTTTGACTAAAACAGAAGTGGAATTTATTAAAGAATTCGCAGCAGGAATAGACAAACATTATGGAACTATCAACCAAGAGATCGCTGAAAAGATGAATGAATGGTCGATAGAAACTGTAGGGAATGTAGAAAGATCATTACTTAGATTTGGTGTATATGAATTGATGTACGAAGAAACTGGTTTTGAAATTGTATTAAATGAGATTATTGAATTAGCTAAAATTTATGGGGATGCAACATCACATGAATTTGTAAATGGAGTATTAGCTAAGTTCGTAAAGAAGTAAAATAAAAAGCAGAAATTAGAATCATCTAATTTCTGCTTTTTATTTTATTATCTATTACTTAATTTTTTTATTAATTTTATATTTTCTTCTAAATTTTTAACCTTTGTGGTACTAACTAGGATAGATTTGAGGGACTTTTGTTGCATAACATATTCAAAAGCACTCTCTATCAGAGGTTTATTAGGAGATTTTAAAGCATCAATCCTATCAAAGGTTTCTTTATCATGAAATAAATCATTAAATTTTCTTATATCCATCTTGGCAAACTTATATCCTTTTTTTACTTTTTCTGATAGTAACCCTTGAGCTAGAGTACTGTAAGATATATATCCAATATCGTTATTTTGACAAAAAGGTAAGATATCTTTTTCATCATTAGTCTGCAACATATTATATTGATTTTGAATACTGCTAATTTCACACAAATTAGATGCTTGTTTCAAATCTTCTAATTTGAAATTAGATACTCCTACACCTTTTATTACATTCTGCTCTTTTAATTCGTTGAGAGTCTCAAATACTGTCTCTAAGGATGTTTTGTTGTCTAAGTGATGTACTTGATAGAGATCGAGGTGATCAGTCTTTAAACGTTCCAGAGTAGCCTCAATTTCAAATAAAATTGAATCTCTAGATATATCATGGGTAACGTGTCCCCATTCATCCCATCGAAGACCGAATTTACTGGCTATAACTATATCTTTACGAATGCTCTTTGTAACATCTCCTAAGATCTCCTCGGATTTTCCAAATCCATAGATTGGTGCAGTATCAAAAAAGTTAACGCCTAGTTCAATACTTTTTTCCAGAGTTTTAATAGCCTCTTCTTGGTTGACATCTTTCCATCCATGTTTGGATAGAGCCCAACAGCCAAATCCTAGAAGGGATATTTCTTTATCTATATTTTTAATTTTATTATATTTCATCTTTTACCTCTTTTTCTATTTTTTTAACTTTTTTAGACCTCACCTCTAACTCCTCTCCTAATTTAGGAGAGGAGAATTTTTAAAGGCAAAAAAATTATAATGATTCGTATTTTTTAATATCGAAGTTTATAGTCGTCTGGCTTCGGCAGTACTGTTTCTACAATGACGATTGTGACTTACTTATTAAGACATTTATAAACCTTCTGGCACTTTTTGGTTACTTTTTTTGCTAGCCACATTTAAAATTTAGTTTTAATTACACTTAATTTTAATAATCGTGGTATCGGTAACTAGTATTAAAGGCGAAACCTTTAGAACCTTCTTTTGCCACCAATCTACACAAATTTATAAATCTCTACTGCAACAACACAGAAGTTTCTAGATCTCTCTATATGCAGGGAGCTTGATAATAAAAGTACTTCCTTGGTCCTTTATAGAATCTACTCCTAAACTTCCTCTGTTAAGGTGGATAAATTCTTTTGTGATGATAAGGCCTAAACCAGTACCTTTTTCATTTTCTGTTCCTGGAGTAGTCAAATGCTGATCTAGTTTAAATAACTTAGATTGAATATCTAAATTCATTCCTACCCCGTTATCCTTAATATATATATATATAAATTTTTCTTTTTGTTCACTATAAAGTTCAATTTTTCCGTGATTAGGAGTGAATTTTATGGCATTGGATAAAATATTACGAAAAACAGCATCTATCATATTTTTATCAGCCCAAATAAAATGTCTATCTGAGATATTATTTAAAAATTTAATATTTTTAGACTCTAAATTTAATTTTAAAATTTGGTATGCTGAAGCAGTGAGGTCATTTACCTTAACCTTTATAGGAGAAGAGATTACATGACCTCTTTGTATTTTAGACCATTCTAATAAGTTGATCAAAAGTGCATTTATTCCCTGTATAGAATCATTGAGAGAATAGATTAATTTTTTCTTCTTTGCTTCATCATAAGAATCATATTTTCTAGTTAAAATACTGAAAATTCCAGTAATTCCAGTAAATGGACTCTTTAGGTCATGAGCTAATATGGATATAAATTTATCTTTGGTTCTGTTGTTTTCTATTAATTTTTGATTTTGTAATTCTAATTTGTTTTCATAAAATTTACGTTTATTGGTTTCTTTTAAAATAACCCATATAGTAATAGAGAGCATTAAAAATATAAATAAACTAAGTAGTTTATACCCATCTAAAAAATGTTTTTTCATTGCATTTATCTCAGTTTCAGGGACTTTAATAATCAATCTCCAAGTAGAATCTGTATTTTCATCAAACTCTAGTTGAGGTAGAAGTTTTTTAAGATCTATGGTATCAAAGGTATACAAAATATCTTTATGAAGAAGAGAACCACTGGTAGAATTCATAGGTAGAAGATCTTCCTTTTTTAAAATCTCTGCTTTTTTTGATTTATCGATTTGATTATTTTTATCTAAACTAAACCAATAAAAATCTTCTTTTGATATTAAATTTATTGATCTATACTTATCTAAGATATTATCGATATAAGTTTGTTTTCCATAGAGGGAGATAGTCCCTAGAGGTACACCGTCTTTTCCATAGATAGGTGCCATGATATTGACTATAAAATAATTTTTATAGCTTCCTAATTTAGAGAATGTGATTTTTTTAGGATCTTTTGTGGAAAGTTTCTCAGGAAACCTAAGATATTTATTGTTATAATATTCTTCAATTATTACATGATTTCTATTATTTTTAATGTATCCTGCAAAATATTTATTTTTAATTTTTAGGTAACTTTTTAAATAATCATGATTTTCCTTCAAATTAGATTTTTTATATAGAAGTGATCTAAGCTGAGGAGTTTCAGATAAAAATTGTACATCATCTATATAGTCAATAAACTCTTTTTCAATATCTTTTTTTATTAAATTTAAAAGCATCTTTTTCTCAGATTTCATTTTAACTACATTTTGAGATACATTTAATTGATATAAAAAAGAGGTAAATATAAATAAGAGAATCAAACTTCCACCTAATAAAAGTAGGTAAGTTTTTAATGTTTTATTTTTTAATTTAGTCATTTTACCTCCTCCTCTACATTGAATTTATACTATATTAGCACAATTAGTACAAAAATTCAACGTTTTAGTGAAGATAAAATTAGTGATTATGATGTTCTAATCCCTGTAGAATTATATTTTTAACATGATTATCATTTAGGGAATAATATACGATTTTACCATCTTTCCTATTTTTAAGAACTCTATTTTCCCTTAAAATCTTAAGTTGGTGAGAGATGGAGGAGTGTGTCATATTTAAAGTGGTTGCGATATCGCATACACACATCTCACTATCTAAAAGAATAGTAATAATTTTAAATCTTGTTCCGTCTCCTAAAATCTTAAAAAATTTAGCAGTCTGGTCCAGAGAAGAAAATTCTTCTAGTTTTATTTTTGCTTCATCTACTTTAGATTGATTGATGGAGATACACTTACAAATATCCATAATTAATCCTTTATAATTGAAAATTTATCGGCAACTATCTCTCTAATAACAGATGTAAATTCTAATTTGTTGTTCATAATAAGGGGTAGGATAATTTGTTTTTTATCGTGGGTAATAATATCTAAACAAGCTTCTAGTTTTTTACTCTTAGGAGCTACCATCTTACGAAGTTCAACTAATTTTACTTTATCTAATTCTATAGTAAATTGTTTATTAATTAATTTTTTATTGACTACATCGATCTCTATCTTATAGGCATGGGACATCTTTAAGTTATAAAGACCAAATAAAACCATCAAGAGAGCTAAAATATAACCTATTGGATTACCCCCATTGGTTTTAAGTACCCAAAGTTGGAAACCTCCAATTAGAGTTATAGGAATTCCTGTTCCTAGCCAAACTATTTTTTTTGTGAAGTTTAATCCATATTTATACTTATCTTTTAATACTACATTTGTATTGTTTAATTTTTTTATAAAATCATCATAAAATAACATATTTTTTTCTCCTTATATTTTTAGATATTAACTGAACTTTTATATTATTATAAGTCTTTACTGTAGGTTTAATTACTGTAAAATATCAGATATTAATATAGAGTGTAGAAATTATCTACACTCTATAAAAAGCTTACTTTATAAGTTCTTTTAACTCTGAATCTTTAAAATCTAAGTTATGAACTGAATTGATGTATCTGATAGTTTTAGTTTTTCCTCTGATTAATAGAGTCTGAGTTCTAGCTATATTTTTCTTTCTACTTACTCCTGTCAGAAGATCTCCATCAGTGATTCCTGTAGCAGCAAAGATAACCTCGTCATCTTTAACTAAATCATCTATAGTGAAGACATCAGAAATATCTATTCCCATCTCTTCGCATCTAGCTTTTTCAAAGTTAGAAATCTTATCATTTTCTAAAGAGATTCCTTTTACTTCACTTCTCAATTTTAATTTAGCTTGCATATCTCCACCAAGGGCTTTGATAACTGCCGCCGAGATAACACCTTCAGGTGCTCCTCCAATTCCATATAACATGTCTGCGTCAGAATCGATAATAGCAGTTAGTATAGAACCAGCTACATCTCCATCAGGGATAGCGAATATTCTAACACCCATTTTTTGTAGATCTTTGATGATCTTATGGTGTCTAGGTTTATCTAAGATAACCATAACTAATTCATCTAAAGATTTATTTAAAGCTTTAGCTACATTATGAACATTATCTAAAATTGGTAAAGTAAGGTCGATGGCTCCACGAGCATCAGGTCCTACAATTAATTTTTCCATATACATATCTGGTGCCTTTAAAAAACTACCTTTATTTCCAATAGCCATAACTGCTAATGCATTTCCTTGACCTTGGGCAGTCATACGAGTACCTTCTACAGGATCTACAGCGATATCTACAGCGATATCCATCTCTTTTCTTAGACCAACTTTTTCACCGATATATAACATAGGTGCTTCATCGATTTCACCTTCTCCAATAACGATCTCTCCGTTGATATGGATCTTGTTTAACATAGTTCTCATAGCGTCAACAGCTGATTGATCGGCT
>Ga0316197_10000310_pt1 | contig 34429 bp, 28 predicted proteins | sample OudBiesiAoxic_MG_FD_204939 | JGI IMG/M metagenome (GOLD analysis project Ga0316197, IMG submission 204939) | Coastal sediment microbial communities from Oude Bieten Haven, Netherlands - site A oxic | ecosystem: Environmental > Aquatic > Marine > Coastal > Sediment | place: Netherlands... | reverse complement strand
TCGACGTGGCCGTCGACCTCCGACGTTCGTCGTCCACCTTCGGAGAACACGTGGCGGTGACGCTCACAGCCGACGCGGGCAATCAACTCCTCGTGCCGGCCGGGTTCGGCCATGCATTCTGCACCCTCGAACCGGACACTCAAGTCGGCTACAAGGTCACCGCGGTGTATTCGCCCGAGAGTGAGCGTTCGGTCCGCTGGAACGATCCGACGCTTGCAATTCCCTGGGAACTGGGCGGGCAACACCCCACGCTGTCCGATCGCGATGCGGCGGCCCCGCTGCTCGTGGATCAGCCCGATCTGTTCGACTGAGCATCGAGAGAGGACCACGTACCATGAAGCTGTTCGTGACCGGAGCCGCCGGGTTCATCGGGTCGAACTACGCCCGTCATGTGTTGGCAACCACCGACCATGAGGTGACCATCTACGACGCGCTGACCTACGCCGGCAACCTGGCGTCGATCCGCGACGTGCTCGACGACCCGCGATGCGAGTTCGTTCACGCCGACATCTGCGATGCCGATGATGTCGCCAGAGCCATGGACGGCCACGACGCCGTGGTGCACTTCGCCGCGGAGACCCACGTCGACCGCTCGATCGCCGACGGCTCGACCTTCGTGCGGACCAACTGCGTGGGCACCAACGTGTTGTGTGACGTGGCCAACCAAGTCGGGGTCGGCAAATTCCTCCACATCTCCACCGACGAGGTCTACGGGTCGGTCGAGGAAGGATCGTCGGTCGAGACCGATCCGCTCGAACCGCGCTCGCCGTACTCGGCGGCGAAAGCCGGTTCGGACCTGATCGCCCTCAGCTATCACGTCACCTACGGCCTGCCGGTGGTCGTCACCCGCTGCTCGAACAACTATGGGCCCTACCAGTTCCCCGAAAAGATGATCCCGCTGTTCACCACGAACCTGATCGATGGGCTCCAGGTGCCCCTCTACGGCGACGGGATGAACATCCGGGACTGGATCCATGTCGAGGATCACAACATCGCAGCACACCTCGTGCTCGAGGACGGCGTCCCCGGCGAGATCTACAACATCGGTGCCGGTAACGAACTGACCAACGTCGAGCTCACCCACCGGCTCCTCGACCTCTGTGGGCGCGACGAGTCGTTCATCCGGCCGGTCGAGGACCGGAAGGGTCACGATCGCCGGTACTCGGTCGACATCACCAAGATCACCGAGCTCGGCTGGACGCTGTCGCGCAGCTTCGACGAGAACCTCGCCGCAACGGTCGAGTGGTACCGGAACCACCGTGACTGGTGGGAGCCGCTGAAGGCGCGCGACGCGCCATGAGGGTGCTGGTCACCGGAGCAGCGGGCCAACTCGGCACCGATGTGGTCGACCATCTCGTCGCGTCGGGCGATCAGGTTGTCGCTGTCGATCGTCAAGCACTCGACATCGCTGACAACGAGCAGGTCGACGCAACGGTGGCCGACGTTCACCCCGACGTCGTGATCAACTGCGCTGCGTTCACGGCGGTCGACCGATGCGAGACCGAGATCGAGACGGCGCACGACGTGAACGAACACGGTGTTCGATTCCTGGCACGGGCGTGCGACCGCGTTGGTGCGCACCTCGTCCATGTCTCCACCGACTACGTCTTCGACGGGATGCTGGATCGTGCGTACCGGGAAGACGACACGACCAATCCGCAGTCCGTCTACGGCATGTCCAAACTCGCGGGGGAGCGTGCTGCGGCCGAAGTGCTCGGTGACGCCGTCACGATCGTGCGAACGTCGTGGGTCTGCGGTGAGCACGGGAACAACATGGTGAAGCTCGTGCGCCGACTCGCCGCTGCGGGCAACCCGATGTCATTCGTCGACGACCAGCGCGGCTGTCCGACCTTCACCGCCGACCTGGCGCCGGCACTGCGTTCGGTTGCGGGCAACCGGCCGGGCGGGATCTATCACCTCACCAACGCCGGCCCGGTCTCGTGGTACGAGTTCGTGCGGGAGATCCTGGCTGCGTCGGGACACGACCCGGCGCTCGTCAGTCCGATCTCGACGTCGGAACTCGACCCGCCACGCCCGGCACCGCGTCCGGCGAACAGCGTGCTCGACAACGCCCGCTGGATCGCCGAGGGGCGGGCACCGCTCCGCGACTTCCGCGCCCCCCTCGCTGAACTCGTCGCACGGCTCTGACCGTGCTGCGATCGTCGGAGTCGACGGACCCCGCTCGATTACCGTCGAGGTGATGGGGGAAACGACGATGCGGCGAGATCCGTGGCGGCCGATCGGCGGGGGTCGCTGGGTCGGCACGGACATGAGCGAGAGGTTCCCGATCTACACCCGTGCCAACGCCGGTGAGGTGTATCCGCTCGTCTATCGACCGCTGAGCTTCTCGATCGCGCGGGAGTCCGGTGAAGCAGCGATGCGGCGCGCCATCCTGGCCACGGGGCTGATCCGTCCGGAGGAGATCGACGACATCCCGCTCTCGACCGCGCTCGTGAGCGGCGTGTTCGGTGGATACGCCTACCTCAATTTGAGCATCAGTCGCTTGGCATCGGCACGTGTCCCCGGCGGGAAGGCCACCGACGCCGAAGCTACGTCGCTGGGCGTGGCCGACGCGCCTGACCACATCCCCGTTGCCGATGAACGAAACATCAGGGCGTCGCTCGCTGGGCTCTGGTACGCGATCAAGCTGATCAGACGGACCGAGATTCCCGAACTCGATCGAGACGAGCGGGAGATCGAGTCGTTCCTCGCCTCGCTGCCGGACCCGGCGACAGCAACCGACCAGGAGTTGCTCGCCTCCATCACCGACGAACTGATCGAAGGATTCTCATCGTGGTTCGAAACGCACATTGTCGTCTCATCCGGCGCCAGCGCGCTGTTGTCCCTGCTCTCGCAGTTGCTCGAACCGCTCGGTGATGCGACGATCGCCACCCGACTCATGTCGGGGATCGGCGACGTGGATTCAGCAGCGCCGTCGCGGGCGATGTGGGCGCTCGGGCGCTCGATCGCGTCGAGTCCCGCCCTCACGGCTGAGTTCGACCGCGGCGTCTCGGGCATCGTGTCGCGCCTGTCGGGCGCGATCGAGGCCGACGACGCACCCGATCGACCGGTTGCGACGTTCCTCGACGACCTTGCGGCGTTCACCGCGGAGTTCGGCTCGCGCGGGCCCAACGAGTGGGACACCGCCTTCGACACGTGGGAGACCGACCCAGAGTTGGCGCTGACCCTGATCGATCGCATGCGTCACACCGACGCCTCGCATGCGCCCGACATGCAGCACGACCGTCTCGCACGGGAGAGTGCAGCGCTCGAAGTGGAGACGATGGCCGGGTTGAAGTGGCCGCGGCGTCGTCTTGTCGCCCGTGTGTTGCGTGGTGCCCGTCTCCACATGCAGTGTCGCGAACGGGCCAAGACGACGATCGTCAAGGCGATCCACGGAGCCCGCCTGCGCGGTCAGGAACTGGACCGGCGCCTCGTCGCGCGCTCCGGTGGTCAACGCGGCGACCTGTGGTTCATGCTCAAGGAGGAACTCGACGACTATGTCGCGGACCCCGTCTCGTTCCTGCCGACGATCGCCGAACGACGCGACCTCCACGATCGGCTGTCGGAACGGATTCCGCCCTTCTATGTCATGGGCGAGATGCCGCCGCTCGAGGACTGGGAACTGCGCTCCGCGACAATGGGACAACTCGGCGTCGGCGACAGCATCACCGGTCTGTCGGGCTGCGTTGGTGTCGCGCGGGGCCGAGCGCGGGTGGTGGTCGACCCGGGCGATCCTCGCGGCCTCGAGCCGGGCGACGTGCTCGTTGCGCCTCACACCGATCCGAGTTGGACACCGCTGTTCGTTCCGGCGGAGGCGGTTGTCGTCGACGTCGGGGCGCCGATGAGTCATGCGGTGATCGTGAGTCGGGAACTCGGAATCCCCTGTGCCGTCTCGGTGCGCGACGCGACCCGGAGGATCCCCGACGGCGCGCTGATCGAGGTCGACGGCGGAACGGGCGTGGTCACGGTGCTCGAGCTTGCGAGCGATTGACCCCATGGGTTTCACACGAGCCGAACTCGAGTCATACGTGGGTGCGACCGTCGATGACCTCGTCGGCCCCGATCTACGCCTGCTGTTCGTGGGGATCAACCCGGGACTGTGGACCGCGGCGACGCAGACGCACTTCGCCTACCCCGGCAACCGGTTCTATCCGGCACTGCGCGCGGCGGGCATCATCGAGCGCGAGATCGACCGGGGCGTCGGGATGTCCGACGAGGATCGTCGACATCTGCTCGATCGGGGGATCGGGATCACCAACGTGGCCCACCGAGCCACGGCCAAGGCGTCCGAGCTGAGCAAGCAGGAACTCGTCGCCGGTGGCGAGACGCTGCGCGCGTTCGTCCGGACCCATCGACCGAAGGTCGTCGCGGTCGCCGGGGTCACCGCCTACCGCACGGCATTCGCCGAACCGAAGGCGGTGATGGGGGAGCACCCCGCCGGCTTCGAGGGGTGTCGATTGTGGATCGTCCCGAATCCGAGTGGCCTCAACGCGCACGAGACGGTCGAGACGCTCGCGTTGGCCTACGCTGCTCCGGCTTGCGCAGCCGGCGTGATCTGAGCGAGCAGGTGTGATCGAGCCCCCAGCTGCGAGACTCGTCCCGGTGGGTTCATCGGCGATTCGCGTTGCGTACACGGTCGAGCAGTGTTGGCACGACGCGCCCGGCGGGACGGCCATCGCCGCGCTGCGCATCGCCCGCGAGCTCGGTCAGGACCCCGATCTCGCCGGCGATGTCGATCTCCGCCTGGTCGCCGGGAAACATCCGGTGCCTCCGGATCCCATCTTCCGACCGGTCGGGTCCGTGGCGATGTTGCCGCTTTCCCGCCCGCTGCTGTACGAGGCGTGGACGAGATTCAATTGGCCCAAGGTCGAATCGGTGACGGGCGCTGTCGACGTGGCGCACGCGACCGGCCTGATTCCATGTGCGACTTCCTCGCCGCTCGTCGTGACCGTCCACGACCTCGCGTTCCTGCACACGCCGGAGAAGTTCTCCAAGCACGGGGCGAAGCTGATGGCACGGAGCCTCGACGCCGCCCGGAATCGGGCGGCACGGGTGATCTGCCCGAGCGCGGCGACCATGGACGACTGCGCCGCCAACGGCTTCCGCGACGAGCAGCTCCGGCTCGTGCCGCTCGGTGTCGATGCCGCGGCGGCCACCATGCGTGAAGTCGACGACGCGCGTCGCCGCCACGACCTCCCTGAGAGCTTCGTGCTCTTCGTCGGCACGCTCGAGCCTCGCAAGAACCTTCGGCGCCTGGTCGCAGCGATGGCAGCGCTGGCGGCGAGCGGCGTCGACATCCCGCTCGTCGTCGCAGGATCCGGTGAGTGGGGCGCGGTTCGCAGCGAGATCGACGGTGACCGGCGAACGTCGGCGGTCGACATCCGGTTTCTCGGAGCGGTATCCGACGCCGACCTCCGCGGGCTCTACGCAGCGGCGCAGGTGTTCGCCTATCCGAGCGAGCGGGAGGGCTTCGGGCTGCCGGTTGCCGAAGCCATGGCGCAGGGGACCGCGGTGGTGACCAGTCGTGGCACGTCGACCGAGGAAGTCGCGGGCGGCGCCGCCGTCCTCGTCGATCCGTTCGACGTCGACGACATCGCGCGGGGAATCGACGACGCGCTCGGCCGAGCGGATGAACTGGCAGCGCCGTCACGACAACGTGCGACGCAGTTGTCGTGGAAACGGTCGGCCACAGCCACGCTCGCCGTCTACCGTGAGCTGTGTTCATGACCGCCGGACCCGTCCCCGATCTCAGCGTTTCGTTCGACGCCGACAACGTGTCGGCGATCGACGTCGCCGTGAACCTGCTCTGGTGCGTTCCCGACAAGGTCGGTGGATCCGAGCAGTATCTGCTCCGCCAACTGCTCGGGCTGGCTTCGCAGCCGGCCGGATTCGTCCCGACGATCTATTGCCTGCCGTCGTTCGTCGACGCCCATCCCGACCTGGCAGAGCTGTTCCCGATGGTGACAGCAAGCATCACCGGCGACGACCGCAAACGGCGGGTGCTCACCGAGCACACATGGCTCGCCCGTCGAACGAAGTCCGCCGATCTCGTGCACCACGGTGGTGGAACTGCCCCCCGCTTCGGCGGTGGCCCGGTCGTGTTGACGATTCATGACCTGCAGTACGAGACGTTCCCCGACTACATCAGTCCAGCGAAGCTCCGGTACCTCCGTGCGGTGATGCCGCGGTCGGTCGCTCGAGCCGATGTGATCACCGTCCCCAGCGAGTACGTGCGTGGCACCGTCGTCGACCGCTTCGGTGTCGACCCGGGCAAGGTCGTGGTCGTGGTGCACGGTGTCGAGCCCGACATCGGCGTCCGTGCTCGCTCCGAGTTCGAGCTGCGCCGCGACTACGGGCTCGGCTCGGGGCGGGTGCTGGTGCTCCCGGCGATCACCCACCCGCACAAGGGGCACGGTTTTCTACTCGATGTCATGGCAGCGCACTGGGATGATCCCGATCTGCGCCTGGTGCTGCTGGGCGGCCCGGGTTCGGCCGACGACGAGGTGCGTCGCCAGGTCGAGCAGCTTGGGCTCGGTCGGCGCGTTGTGCGGACGGGACGCGTCGACGACGACGACCGCGACGGACTGATCCGCCTGGCCGATGCACTCGTCTTTCCGAGTGAATACGAGGGATTCGGGGCGCCGGTCGTCGAGGCGATGGCGCTGGGTACTCCAGTGGTGTGCTCGGATCAGGCTGCGCTGAAAGAGGTCGTGGCCGACGCTGGCCTGGTCCTGCCGCTCGATCGTGAGGCGTGGGCCGATGCGCTCGACCGGGTCGCGTCCGACCGTGACACGATGCGACGCGACGGTCGACGTCGAGCTGGCCAGTTCACCGCAGCGAAGTCCGGCGAAGGGCTCGCGGCGGCCTACCGCCTCGCGCTCGCCACCGCATGAGCCGTCGACGCTCGGTCGGCATCGTCGTCTTGTGCCCGCACTTCGTCCCCGACAATGCCCCGACCGGCACCGTGATGACTCGGATCGTCGAAGAGCTCGCAGCGCTCGGACACCGGGTGCACGTGGTGACGGCGTTGCCATGGTACCGAACCCACGCGATCGAACCGGGGTGGACCGGCCGGTGGGTGCGCCGTGAGACCACCGCGTGGGGGTCGATCACCCGCGTTCACCCGTTTCCCGGCGACGACAAGTCGAACCTGCTCCGGCGTGCCGTCGGCTTCGTCGGCTACTCCGCGCTCGCCGGCCTCCAGGGCCTCCGGACGGCGGGATGGTTCCGTCGTGCAGACGCGGTGATCGCGATGTCGCCTCCGTTGACGCTCGGGCTGACCGGGCGGATCGTCGCCACCCTGCGGCGGGCGCCACTGATCTTCAACATCCAGGACGTTTTCCCCGACGCCGCAATCCAGACCGGGGCGATCACCAACCGTCGGATCATTTCGGGCGCCCGATGGCTCGAACGGGTCAGCTATCGCAGTGCCGATGCCGTGACCGTGTTGTCGAGTGATCTTGCCGACAACGTGCGCGAGAAGCTGCCGTCCGCTCGGCATGCCCGAGTCCACGAGATCCCCAACTTCGTCGACACCGAGGCGATCGTGCCGGCCGATCGGCACACCGACTATCGAGACGAGCTCGGGCTCGGCGAGGCGCCGGTGGTGCTCTACGGCGGCAATGTCGGGTTCTCCCAGTCGCTCGATCTGGTGATCGGTGCAGCCCGAGCCCTGACTGATGTTCGGTTCGTCATCAACGGTGACGGTGCCGCACGGTCATCGCTCGAGGCCGCCGCTGCCGATCTGCCCAACGTGGTCTTTCGCGGCTACATCGAATCCGAGCGGCTCCCCGAGTTGCTTGCCACCGGCGACATTCACGTGGTGCCCCTGAAGGCAGGGCTCGCTCGTGTCTCGGTGCCGTCCAAGACGTACTCGATCATGGCGGCGGGTCGCCCGGTGCTGGCTGCGATCGACCCGGCGACGGCCGTGCCCCACATTCTGGAGGAGTCGGGTGGCGGCCTCGCGGTGCCGCCCGATGACCTGGATGCGTTCGTGGCGGGACTGCGCGAGCTGTTGGCCGACCCCGGCCGGGCTGCAGCGATGGGCGCTTCCGGTCGCCGATGGGCGGTCGCGAACGCATCGCCGCAGGCCGTCGGCCAGGCCTACGACGGGTTGATCGCCACGTTGAGCGACGGCTGATCGGCGGCATCGAACGCGCCCGGGCTGCGCCCCCAAGTCGGCACCTGACCGCTAGCCTGACACGTCGTGGCAACCTCCTCGTCATCCACCAAGAAAGCCGCACGGCTCGCTCAGAAGGGCAAGGGACAGAAGGTCCGCTTCCAGGGCGGCACGCTGTTCCCCCTGATCGTGGCCCTCGTGGTCGTGCTGGGCTCCGCGCTGGTGATCTACGCCCGCCAGTCGCGTCCGTCCGCAGATGCCTCCGCTCCGACGATCGACGACCATTGGCACCACACGTACGGGTTCCTCATCTGCGACACCTGGGTGCAACTCGAAGGCGACGGTGAGGCGCAGGACGCGAACGGCCGTCCGACCAACGTCGAATACGCACGCACGGGCATCCACAGCCATGACGACGGTCTGATCCACTGGCATCCGTTCTCGTCGGCGTCGGTCGGCAGCCGCGCCCAGCTCGGCGTCTTCCTCGGCGTCTACGACGTCGAGCTCTCCGACGACGTGCTTCAGTTCCCCGACGACCAGCGGGCGCAGCTCCCGGCCGAGTTCCAGGAGGACGGGCGGTTCGAGTCGGGCGAAACCGAGTGCACGATCGACGGTGAGACCGAAACCGGTCGACTGCAGGTGGTGCGGTGGGACAACATCAGCGACACCGGCGACGGGACGACCTTCATCGCCGGCTTCGAGCAGATACGGCTCGACAAGGATGCGATGGCCGTTGTGATCGCGTTCGTGCCCGACGGCACCGATGTCGGCAAGCCGCCGTGGGTCGAAGACTTCGAAGAAGATGCGCTCAACGACAGCGGTCAGCTCGGCACCGATCAGTTGTTCCCGGGCGTCGAGGTGGACGACGAGGGTGATGTGACGGTCGGTACCGACGAGATCGATCAGGAGGACGTGGGTCCGGAGGTCGAGAGCGATCCGGTCACGACCGAGGCGCCCGCCGACGAAGCCGAGAGCTGATGCACGCCGTCGTCCTGGTCGGCGGCTTCGGAACCCGGCTGCGTCCGCTCACCGAGCAGATTCCCAAGCCGATGCTGCCGGTCGGACATGTCCCGATGATCGAGCGGCTGATCAGACGTCTCGCTCGCGGCGGGGTGACCGACGTGGTGCTCGCCCTCGGGTTCAAGCCCGAACCCTTCGTCGAGGCGTTCCCCGACGGACGCTGCGGCGACGTCCAGCTCACCTACGCGGTCGAGCCGGAGCCGCTCGACACCGGCGGCGCGATCCGCTTCGCTGCGGTCGCGGCGGGGATCGACTCGACATTCGTGGTTGCGAACGGTGACGTGATGACCGACCTCGACGTCGCCGCGCTCGTCGATGCCCACGGTACGAGCGGCGCTGAGGCGACGATCCATCTGATCGGAGTCGCCGACCCGTCGGCCTTCGGTGTCGTCGATCTCGTCGATGTCCACGACGGGGCCGGACGGATCGCCCAGTTCGTCGAGAAACCCGCTCCCGGAACGGAGCCGAGCAACCTGATCAATGCCGGAACCTACGTGTTCGAGCCGAGCGTGCTCGACCGGATCCCGGCCGGTGTGCGTGTCTCGATCGAGCGCGACACGTTCCCCGAGCTCGTTGCGGCGGGTTCGATGCACGGGCTGGCGACCGACGACTACTGGATCGATGCCGGTGTTCCCGACCTGTACCGGGCGGCGAACCTCGATCTGCTGGGCGGCGGCCGGCTCCACGATTCGTGCGAGGCGGTCGCGCCCGACGCAACGGTCGATTCGGGTGCCACGCTGATGAACACGATCGTCGGTGCCGGCGCGGTGATCGAGGCCGGTACCACCGTCGTCGACTCGGTCGTGTTGCCCGGTGCGTTCATCGGCGAACGGGCCCAGGTCGAGTCGTCGTTGGTGATGGGCCGTGTCGAAGCCGACGCGACCGTGATCGAGGCGATCATCGGCGCCGACGGTGTCGTCGCCGAGGGTGACCACGTCGCTTTCGACACGGTGCCGTCCACGGGGTGACTCCACTTCCGTGCGGTGCTCCTAGCCTGCAGCCATGAGGATCGCGGTGATCGGGGGAGCAGGGTTCATCGGGTCCCACCTCGTGGACCGGCTCCTGGCCGAGGAGCACGATGTCGACGTCATCGATGATCTGTCCACCGGTTCGCTGGCGAACCTCGCCGATGCCCGGACTGCGGGAGCCTCGCCCAGCGGTGGCTCGCTGAAGATCCACCACATCGACGCAGCATCCTCCGAGGCCGATTCGCTCTTGGGGATGCGACGGCCCGAGCTCGTGTACCAGCTGGCGCTCCTTCCGCGGGCTGATCGTTCACCGCGTGCGCAGGGGCGGGGTTTCGACGCTGCGCTCGCGACCATGGAGGCGGCACGTCGCCACGGCGTTGCGAAGGTCGTCACCGCGGTGCCGGCGTCGGCGCTGTACGGACAACCGGCTGCCGCCGCACTCCCGGTGAAGGAGGGCGAAATCACTCCCCGTGGCGTCCGCGGCGTCGTCGCACGAGCCGTCATCGATTTGATGTCCACGTACCGCGAGCGGGACATGATCGAATTCACGGCGCTGGCGCTGTCCTCCGTCTACGGTCCTCGTCAGCCCGCCGCAGGCGGCGTCGTGGCGGCGTTTCTCGCTGCGCAGCACGGTGCGGTGCCGCCATGCTTCGAAGGAGACGGTCGCCAGACTCGCGATTTCGTGTTCATCGACGACGTCGTCGACGCGCTGGTCCGGGCTGGTGAGCGGGGGAGCGGGCTCGTCATCAACATCGGGACGGGTGTCCAGACCACGCTGCGCGACCTGTGGGCCGAGGTCGGTGGTGGTGCCGGTTCTGAGCCCGCAATCGCCGCGGCGCGTGCGGATGATCTGCCGCGGTTCGCGATCTCGCCGGTGCGTGCCAGGATCCATCTCGGCTGGTCGCCGTGGACGTCACTCGGCGACGGATTGGCGCGGACCCGCAACTGATGCGATGGTCGTCTCGGCGAGTTGCCGGGCGATCTCGGGCGTCGACATCACCGACGGGGTGACCACGCACCGCATGCCGGTCTGCTCGACGTCGTCGGCAAGGTGTGCGTCGACCGGGTCGATCACCAGGACCGAGGCGATCGAGGCGTACATCTGGGCGACTCCGACGACGGAGGGCTCGTGGCCGAGTTCGAGGAGCATCCTGTCCGCTGGGCCCTTGAGCGCTGCGCCTCCGACAATCGGGGAAACGGCGACCACGTCATCACGTCGCGCCGCAAGGAGTTCGTCGACGCCGGCGAGCGATCGGAGCGGGCCGATCGAGACGACCGGGTTGGACGGAGCGACCACGATCGAGGCGGCGGTCCGCAGTGTGGCGGCGGCGGCCGTCGACAGGGTGGCGTCGCCGTCGAAGCGCACAGCGGACACCGGAACCGAGTGGCGCAGGCGGACGAAGTAGTCCTGGAACGACACATCCCGTTCCGCGCCGCCGGCATCAGGGTCCTCGGTGACCGACACGATCGTCGAGCAACGTTGGTCGGACATCGGCACCAGGCGGATCGGCACGTCCCACGCCCGACGGATCTCGTCGGTGACCTGCGTGAGTGTCGCTCCCTCCGCCAACCGTGCCGTCCGATAGAAGTGCGTCGCGAGGTCCTGGTCTCCGAGGTTGAACCACTGTGGCGCAGCCGACGACTCGCTGGGGCGGACGGCGGCATACCTTCCGAGTGCCGCCATCGCACGCCAGGTCTCGTCGACCAACCCCCAGCCGCGGTCCGGGTCGATTGCACCCGCAAGGGTGTACGTGATCGTGTCGAGGTCGGGTGAGATCGACAGCCCGTGGAGCACGGTGTCGTCGCCGGTGTTGACGAGTGCAGTGATCCGCTCGGCGTCGATGGCGTCGATGAGACCGCGAAGGAAACGGGCTGCGCCGACCCCACCAGAGATGACGGTGATCGATCCGGCGTCGGAGTCGGGTTGCGTCGTCATGTCAGGCCTCCCGAGCGAGTCGGAGATAGAGGGTGGTCAGCGCGGTTGCGGTCTGCTGCCAGGAGAAGCGCTCGACGTTGATGTGGCCGCGTTCGATCAGTTCACTTCGTTTGGTCGGGCTGTCGATGGCCCAGAACAGATTGGCCGCGAGGGCTTCGTGGTCGGTCGGCAGGCTGAGGAGTGCGCCCGAGCCAGCGATCTCGGGGATCGAGCCTGCCGAGCTCGCCGCGACCGGCGTCCCGGCCTGCTGGGCTTCGAGGATCGGGAACCCGAACCCTTCGTCGAGCGACGGGTATGCGAGCACTGTCGCGTGGTCGAGTAGCCATCGCTTCACGGGCTCGTCGACCGTCACGTGGCGCACGACCCGTGACCGAATGTCGGGCCGGAGGCGGTCGAGCGCAGCGGCGAGGGCAGGTGAGTCGTCGCCGTCTCGTCCGGCGATACGTAGCTGTACGGTCGGGTGCTCCGCGGCGACTCGCACGAATGCTTCGATGAGCGTCGGAAGGTTCTTGCGTCGTTCGACGGTGCCGAGGGCGAGCACGAACGGTGCGTCCAGATCACCGAGCGCCGGCGCGGTTCGGCGCTGCTCCGGTTCGTGCGGTGGCGGCCCGAGATGAATGGTGCTGATCCGGTCCGTGCCGAACAGGTCCGACACGCGGTCCGTGGTGGCCGCCGACGAGGTGACCACGTGCGCACCGTCCTCGACCGAGCGGCGAAGCACGGCACCCGCTCGGGCGACGTCGGGGTGGGCATCGTCGGGATGATCGAGGAACCAGCAGTCGTAGACACTCACGATGCGTGGCGCATGCGCAGGCGGGACGACGTAGTTGGTGCCGTGGACCACGTCGGGCCGCCCGAGCCACCGATCCATTGCGGGTGCCGACCGACGGGCCCACAACCGGTGGGCCAGGGCGGCCGGGACGGGGAGTCGCCGCTCGTCGGGATGGAGCTTCGCCCGTGCCGAGGTCACGTACGGGAGCAGTTCGACATCCACAGCGCCGTCGTGGTCGGCGGTCGGGTGACGACGGAGCGCTTCGATCGTCCAGGCGACGGCGTTGCCGATCCCGGTCCGTGGACCGTGCAGCGGTCCTGCATCGATCGCCACCTGCAACCCCACCTGTGACATCGCTCGCAGCGTAGCGATGGGGCCGCGTCGGGGCGTACGTGGGTCGTTCGTTTGCGCTCCTAGACTCGCTCGCCATGCCACGTGCGTTCATCACCGGGATCACCGGACAAGACGGGTTCCACCTCGCTCAGTTCCTGCATGACAAGGGATATGACGTGTATGGGATGGTGAAGGGGCAGAACAACCCGCGGGCGACGAAGTTGCAGGAGGAGTTGCCGTTCTTGGAGCTCGTTCCGGGTGATTTGGCGGACTTGCCGTCGTTGGTGGCGGCGCTGCAGTTGGCGCAGCCCGATGAGGTGTACAACTTGGGTGCGATCTCGTTTGTGGCGTTGTCGTTCTCGCAGGCGGAGTTGACGGCGAACATCACCGGGTTGGGGGTGTTGCGCATGTTGGAGGCGATCCGGATGGTGGGCGGCGCGCAGAACAACCCGATCCGCTTCTATCAGGCATCGTCGTCGGAGATGTTCGGCAAGGTGCGTGAAACGCCCCAGACCGAGTTGACGCCGTTCCATCCGCGTTCGCCGTATGGGTGCGCGAAGGTGTTCGGTCACGACATCGTGGTGAACTATCGCGAGTCGTATGACCTGTACGCGTGTTCGGGGATCTTGTTCAATCATGAGGGCCCACGCCGTGGGATCGAGTTCGTGACGCGCAAGGTGACGAACGCTGCGGCGCGGATCAAGCTGGGTTTGCAGCACGAGTTGGTGATGGGCACGCTCGACGCGAAACGCGACTGGGGGTATGCGGGCGATTATGTGAAGGGCATGTGGATGATGCTGCAGCAGGACGAGCCCGATGACTTCGTGCTCGCGACCGGTGAGGCGCATTCGGTTGAGGAGCTCGTGGAGTTGTCGTTTGCGGCGGTGGGGATCGATGACTGGCAGCGCTACGTGCGTCAGGATCCGAAGTTCTACCGTCCCGCCGAGGTCGATCTGTTGATCGGTGACCCGTCGAAGGCGAAAGAGAAGCTCGGTTGGAAGCCCGAAGTCGATTTCGCGACGTTGATCAACATGATGGTCGACAACGACCTCGCCATCGAAGCCGCCAAAGCCGGCTGACCCCGGTCGCGGGGGTTACTCGAGTGGGGCTGTCGCCTCGATGACCGACCCTTGATCGGGGACCACGCCCGAAGCCAGACGCTGTCGCAGAGCGATGGCGAATGCCAGCAGCGCGGCGATCGACGAGAAGAGCAGCCCGAGCTCGATGCGAGGGAAGAGTTCGTCGCTCGACAGCCACGTGACGACGACGAAGGTCACGACACCGATTCCCCACCCGAGCGCCACCAGTGCATGGCCCTTGAGCGCGATGACCGCCTGCCCCAGCGCCAGCGCCAGCATGTAGAAACTGCTCGCGAGGGCGAGCATCGCCAGCGTTCGCCCGCTCAGGTCGACTTCGTAGACAACCTCGGCGGCGAACGGCCCGAGGATGAAGGCACCTGCGGTCCCGACCACGCCGACAGCGATGACCAGATACGCCAACCGCAGCAACCCGGCGCGGAACTCGACGAGTTCGCCCCGTGCAGCGAGCCGGCTGAGGCCGGGCAGCAGCGCAGCCTGGACGGCCTGGAACAGGAACAGCGGAATTCGTGCGAGCAGAACCCCGAACGAGAACCGCGTGACGAAATCTCCTTCGTTGTCGTCGGCCAGCAGGGTGGCCGTGATCGGGCCGGCGTTCAGCAGCGCCGCCGCGAAGACCGATCCGAGCAACAACCAGCCCAGGTTGGGGGTGACCTCGCTCCACTCGGCTGGCGAGCCCTCTTCGGTCTTCAGCGCACCGCGACGCCAGACGTACGCAACGGCGAACAACGGTGACACGGCAATCGCCAGCCCGTAGATGCCGGCAGTTGTGATCCCGACGATCGCCAGGGCGATGGTCAGCAGAATGCGGATGACACCGTCGGAGCCCATGATGAGCGCGTAATCCCGGAAGCGCCCACTGCCCGAGCACACGCCACGGGCAAGGTGGGCCGGTGCGAAGGCCACGAATGTGGCGATGAGCGCCACGACCATCAGCCAGTCGCCGTCGAAGTAGTTGCTCGCGATCAGGGGGCTTGCCGCCAGGATCACGATGACGATCACCGCGACGAGTGCAGCGCTGAGGCGCACCACCTTGCGCACGACCGGTGCCGAGCCGTCGTGAATTGCGCGCCGGTGGGCAAGCGCCCGGCCGAGTTCCTGTTCGAGGGGGAGGAAGAAGCCCGGTGCGAGTGCGAAAGTCGCGAACCACAGCGACACGATCGGTTTGAATTCCTCTTCGCCGCCGACGGCGACGGTTCCGACCCGGAAGAACGCGAACGTGGCGACGCCCGCGATGAGGAGCGCGATCGCGACCGGGATGGTGCCGTCGGGCACGGGCATCCGCGACCCGCCGGGTGTCGTGTCGCCGGGCAGGTCGGAGTCGGCGTCAGTGGACACGGGAAGATCTACAAGTTTGCGGGCGGCCGTTCAACGGCGCATTTCCCGCTCGATTTCGCGTCGCCGCACCTGGATGCGCTGGTAGGTGAGCACGCCCAGTCCGACCGCGGTGTACGTCGCCTCGGCTGCGACGCTGACAGCGGTCGACGTCACGGCGGTGCTGGCATCACGCAGGGTTTTCGCGGCGGGGGCCAGGTCGAAGTTGGTGAGATCCACCGACGGGAACGCGGCCATCCGAGCAGGTTACCAAGCCGAACCGTCCGCACCGTGGGCACCCGACCGCCCGCCAGAGCTCCGGCGTGACCGAGGCGACGTCGGCGGGATCGGCCAGTGACCCGATCGCGGTCGGACGCGCCGCTAGCCTCGCTACGTCGTGGAATCGGAGACTCACAGTGCACCGCCGGTCGTGGCCGTCGTCGTCGTTCACGAACCAGGCGACTGGCTGGACGAGACGCTCGACGCGCTCGCGGTCCAGGACTACCCGAACCTGCGTTTCCTGTTCCTGGTCGCCGACGTGGAGACCGAGTCGAGTGTTCCTCTCGAGACGATCGATGCAGCGATCACGTCGCGCCTTCCGAAGGCGTTTGTTCGCTCGCTGGGTGCGAATCCGGGATTTGCGAGCGCGGCCAACGAGGTCAGCCGACTGGTCGAGGGAGAGAACGGGTTCTTCCTGTTCTGTCACGATGACGTGGCGCCCGATCCGACCGCCGTCCGGTTGATGGTCGAAGAGCTGTACCGCTCGAACGCCGGGGCAGTCGGACCGAAGTTCGTCGAATGGGACGACCCTGGCGTGTTGCGCAGCGTCGGGCTCGGCCTCGATCGTTTCGGCGTCATCGACCAACCCATCGAGCACGGAGAGGTCGACCAGGAACAGCACGACGGCGTCCGTGACGTCTTCGTCCTGCCGACCGCTTGCCTGCTGGTGCGCGCGGACCTGTTCCGCGAGCTCGGCGGGTTCGACGACGCCATCGATCTCTATGGCGAAGACATCGAGTTCTGTTGGCGCGTGCACCACAGCGGCGCACGTGTCGTGGTCGCCCCCAGCGCACGGGTGCGGCATCGCGGACTGCTGCCCGAGCGTCGGCCCGACCTGAACGAAGTTCGACTCGCCGCCCGTCACCGCCTCCGCACGGTTGCCACGATGACCGGCGCCGCCCGGCTCCCGGTGCGGATCCTGGAACTCGTCGTATTGACGTTCGCGGAGTTGGGCGTCGGGTTGTTCACCGGTCGGTTCAAGCAAGGGTTCGCGTCGTTGGCCGCTCTCGTCGGCTTGGTCCCGCGCATCCCGTCGATCATCGTTCGTCGACGGGCCATCGCTCCGATGCGTCGGGTACCCGAACGCGAGGTGCTCGGCCTGCAAGAGCGGGGCAGCGCCCGACTGAGCTCGTTCCTCCGAACCCGTGACACCGCGACCTACGTCGGTTCGGGGACCAATGTCCGGCGGTGGAAGGAGAGCACCACCGCACCGGCCATCGCCTGGATCACCGTCTTGGTCCTCGTTGCGATCGGCAGCCGTACGTTCTTCTCTGACGGCATCCCGACGGTCGGAGAGTTCTTCCCGTTCCCCGAGAGTCCACGGGACCTGCTCGGGCGCTACGGCAGCGGGTGGAACCCCAGAGGCACCGGTGCGACGTCGCCGAACCCGACCGGGATGGCGACCATCTCGCTGATCTCGGTCACGACCCTGTTCCGGATGGGGTTGCTGCACACGCTCTTCATCGTCGGTCTCGTGATCGTCGGCCTGGTCGGGCTGTGGAAACTCGCCACCGTGTTCCCCTCGACCCGCGCGCGCATCGCCGCGCTGGTGGTCTACGCAGCTTCGCCGTTGGTCAGCGGTGCCTTCGGAACCGGGTCACTCCACGTCCTGGTCGCCTTCGCCGCCGTACCATGGGTGCTCCACACGCTGCGCCGCTCGGTCGGTGTGGAGACTGCCGACCCGCTCACCGCGCCCCTCGATGTCGCCGATGGACTGGTGACGTTGTCGTGGCCCGAGCGACTCCGCCGCACGATGCAGTTCGGCATCGTGGTGGGGCTCGGCACCGCCTTCGAGCCGGTCGTGCTGGTGATCAGCCTGATCGTCGGACTGCTGCTGGCGGTGGGCACACTGCTCGCACTCGCGCCGTGGCGCACCGCCGTCCGGTATCTCGGGGTGACCCTGGTGGGTTCGTTGGTCGCCCTGCTGCTGAACGTCCCGTGGTTCACCTCGTGGAGCTGGGATGCAATGGTCGGTCCGCCACCGATCGGGGATCCTGGCCGAGGAGTCCGATCGCTGGCATCGTTCGAGATCGGACCGACCGATTTCGTGTCGCTCTCGCTCGCCCTCTACCTGCCCGTCGTGGCCGCGCTGTTGCTCGCACGGGCGTGGCGTCTGACCTGGGCGGTACGCGCCGCCATGCTGGTCGTCGTGTTCGGTGCGCTCGCCGTCCTCGGAGACCAGGACCGTCTCCCCGTCGCCGCACCCGAGGCCGGCCTGCTGCTCGTCCCCGTCGCAGTCGGTCTGGCCATCTCGGCCGCTGCGTCGCTGGCGGCGTTCGACCTCGACGTACGCGGTGGTTCGTTCGGTTGGCGGCAACCACTCGGCATTGCAGCCAGCGTCGCTGTCGTGGTGGGGGTCGTCCCCGGCGCGCTTGCCGTGGCGCCGGGTGACTGGAACATGCCGTCGACTCCGCTGGCCGGGCTCGTGCAAGCGCAGCTTCCGTCAGTCCCCGAGGACGGACCAGGCGACTACAACGTCTTACTGATCGGTGATGCGCGGCTGCTGCCGGTTCCGGCCACGGAGTATCGCGACGGCGTGTCGTTTGCCGTGATGAGCGACGATGACCTCGACACCGCCGACCAATGGCCAGCGACAGATCGCAGTGATGCGACCATCATCGATGCGCTCGACCAGATCGCCAACGGGTCGACGCAGCGCGCGGGTCGTCTCCTGGCCCCGCTCGGCATCCGGTACATCGTGGTGCCCGAGTTCGACGGTGTGAACTCGACGACGACCGATCCGATGGAACTCCCGACGGGTCTCGTGGCTGCCCTCGACGAGCAGCTCGACATCGCCTCGACGGTCTCGATCCCGACCTTCGGCTTCTTCGAGAACACGTCATGGCTGCCGACGTATTCACTCCTGACCGGAGCGACTGCCGAGGCGAGTCGCACCGCCGGCGATGCTGCGCTCGTGCGATCCGATCTTTCGCAATCGACCCCGATCTTCTCGGGCGCTGATGCGCAGTCCGCCGCAACTTCACAGGTCACGCCTGGTGTCGTGCATCTCGCGGTGCCGTTCGACGAGAACTGGACGCTCGAGGTCGACGGCGTCGACATCGAGCCACGTCGGGCCTTCGGTTCGACGACGGCCTTCGATGTCGAGACCGCCGGTGTGGCAACGCTGTCGTATGCGACACCGGGCTCTCGTTCGTTGGCCCTTTTCATCCAGGCGCTCCTCTGGGCCGTCGTACTCTTCGGAGCGGCGCGAGTCAGCGTTCCGCTGGCCCGCCGTCGTGGACCGCTGGTCACCGATGAGACGTTGATGACGTTCGACGACGCGCAGCTCGACGATGGCGCCCCGCCGATCGGGATCGACCCGGGTCTCGAGATGACCGGACAGATCGCTCGGACTGGCGCAGAGGACGAGGACGACAGTCCGATCGACGAGCAGCCCTGGGTCGACGATCTGATGGCCGATGCCGTCGAGGATCCGATCACTGTGACCGACGACGTCGAGGCGACGCCCGAGCCGGAGGACGATCGATGAGCCGCCGTGGTCTCCCGGCGCTCGTGTTGGTGGTGCTCGGACTGATCGGTCTCGTCATCGTCGGTCGTGACGTACCCGAGCGCCCCGCCCCCTTCTTCGCGGCCACCGGGGGCACGTGGATGCCGGCCGTCGGAGCCTCAGGCAGCCTGACTGGGAGCTGGTACTGCCCGGGCGTCCCGACCGATGGTGGCGAGGGTGTCGGCGGTGAGGTCGTGGTGTCGAACGGCGAGGCGGCGCAGGTCGTCGGTCGGTATCAGATCCTCACCGAGGACGGCGTCCTCGCCGACGAGCAGTTCACGGTCGGATCGTGGTCGCAGACCCGGATCGACGTCGATGCCGTTTCCGACGCCGATTTCGCCAGCGTGATCGTCGAGGTGGAGGGCGGCACCGGCTTCGTCGAGCAAGTCGCCCGTCACCCGCTCGGAGATTCCGTCGCAGCCTGTTCGAACGACACGTCGCCGACGTGGTACGTCGCCGACGGCTTCACCCGGGAGAACAGCGTCGAGACGCTGGTCCTCATGAATCCGTTCGACGAGTCGGTCGTGGCCGACCTCCGGTTCTCCACCCAGAACCGGCAGTCGGAGCCCGACCGTTTCCGCGGTTTCATCGTGCCGCCGCGTTCGGTGCAGACGATCCCAATCGCCGAACTCGGTGCGCGTGACGAACCGATCATCGCGGTGACGGTCGAGGCGACCGCTGGTCGTCTGGTCGTCGGTCGCGCCCAGGAATACCGGGGCGGCGGCCGCTTCGGGTACGACGTATCGCTCGGCGCGCCGGAGCTGCGTGATCAGTGGTGGTTCGCCGATGGCGAGGTTGCCGACGGCATCGAGGAGACGTATTCGATCTACAACCCGACCGACGAGGAGGTGGAGGTGACGGTGTTCTTCGGCGGGCTTCCGCTGTCCGCGTCGGCCGTCAACGAAGGGGATCCGATCATCGTGCCGCCACTGCGTGTCGTGGTCTTCGACCCGACCGGGCAGAGCACGACGGATGGCAGCAGCGACGATGCCGGTGGCGATGAAGGTGCCGCTGACGACGAGCCGGCCGAGACGTCGCCGGCCGACGAGGGCGACGAGGGCGACGACGGTTTCGTCGACTTCGCCGAACCGTCGCGCGACTTGCCCGATGGACGCCACGCGACCGTGTTCTCCACGCTGGCCCAGCCCTCGATCGTGGTCGACCGCGTCTTGACGCGGCCGACCGATGGTTCGATCTCGACGTCAGTCGTGATGGGCGCGCCGCCGCGGCCGGATGGTTTCGTGGCGAACACCTGGCGGATGGCCGTGGGGCCGACCGAACCGACCGAGCAGGCATTGGTCGTCTACAACATCGACCAGGTGGAGGCGATGGTCACCGTGTCGGTGATCGGACCCGACGGTCCCTCGGTAGTGCCGTCACTCAGCGACATCGCGCTGGCGAGCGGTTCGATCATCACGATCGATCTCGTCGACCCCGATGTGTTCGGTCGTGAGCTGATCGTCACCTCGACGAGTCGTGTGTTCGTCGAACGACTGCTGCCACGCAACAACGATCTGCCCGGTCGGTCCGGCTCGTGGCTCCTGCCCGTCTCGGGCTGAGCTGGCGTCGCCGTCGTTAGCCTGAGGGCCGTGTCCAGGGTCCTGATCGCTCTTGCCATCGTGGCGGTGGCCGCCGCAGTGGCCTCTGTCGTCCAGCGTCGTCGTGTCCCCGACGCCCCGACGCAGCGCCGCTACAACGTCCCCGAACAGCTCGACCGAGCCGACTTCCCGCGTCCCGATGCGCCGTGGCTGGTCGCGGTGTTCACGTCCGACGTGTGCGACAAGTGCGCTGACGTGGCGACCAAGGCGGCGGTGTTGGAGAGCAACGAGGTGTCGGTGGCGAACATCGAGTTCTCGACCGAACGCGAGCTTCACGCTCGGTATCGGATCGACGCGGTTCCGACACTGGTGATCGTCGACGCAGAAGGTGTCACCCGCCAGAGCTTTCTCGGCCCGATGACGGCGACCGATCTCTGGGCCGCAGTCGCCGAGGTCCGCGACCCCGAATCCGCCCCCGGCGACTGTGACCATCACACCGCGTGATCCCGCCCGGGCCCCGACCGGTTCCGGCCGTCCCGGCCCACACGAACCGATGGGGTCCGGTGGGGGTGCGGGTCCCTCGGGTCAGCGCAGGACGATGTCGTCCAAGGTGGGGGCGCTCTCGCCCGATTCGATCATGCCCTGCTGGATGAGGCGGGCAACGGTGGGTCCGTCGATCGTCTCGTGCTCGAGGAGCGATTCGGCGATGAGCTCGAGGCCACGGCGGTGCCGTGTGAGTACGTCCTTGGCGCGCTGTTCCTGGTAGGTCAGCAGCTTGGAGATCTCCTCGTCGAGCAGCCGCGCAGTGTCCTCTGAGTACTCGCGGCCCGAACTCATCAGGTCGTCGCCGAGGAACGTGGCCTGCTGGCCACTCCACGCCTGCGGGCCGACGCGGTCGGACATGCCCCACTCGCGGACCATCCGGCGAGCGATGCCGGTGGCCTGTTCGAGGTCGTTGGCGGCACCGGAGTTGAGATGGCCGAACACGACGATCTCGGCCACGCGGCCACCCATTGCCTTGCAGATCGTGTCCTCGAAGTACTCCTTCGAGTACGTGTGCCGCTCCTGGGGAAGTGACCACGTGACGCCGAGTGCCATGCCGCGGGGCAGGATCGTCACCTTGTGCAGCGGATCGCCGTTCGGGAGCACCGTGGCGAGCAAGGCGTGGCCGCCCTCGTGGTAGGCCGTGGCCTTCTTCTCCTCGGCGGTCATGATGACCGACTCGCGCTGCGCTCCGAGGACAACCCGGTCGCGGGCATTCTCGAAGTCGATCCGCTCGATCTCCTTCGATCCGCGCCGCACTGCAACCAGCGCCGCCTCGTTGACGAGGTTGGCGAGGTCGGCGCCGGCCATGCCGACGGTCGCCTTGGCCATCGTGTCCATGTCGACGTCGGCGCCGATGCGCTTGTCGCGGCTGTGAACCTCGAGAATCGCCCTGCGCTCGTTCGCTTCGGGAACTGGCACGACGATTTGGCGGTCGAATCGGCCCGGACGCAGCAGCGCGGGGTCGAGGATGTCAGGACGGTTGGTCGCCGCCATGATGACGATGCCCTCGGAGGTCTCGAAGCCGTCCATCTCGGCGAGCATCTGGTTGAGGGTCTGCTCGCGCTCGTCGTGACCACCACCGAGCCCGGCCCCGCGCTTCCGGCCGATCGAGTCGATCTCGTCGATGAAGATGATCGCACGGCCCATCCGCCGTGCCTGCTGGAAGAGGTCGCGGACGCGGCTCGCGCCAACTCCGACGAACATCTCCATGAAGTCCGAACCGGTCACGGAGAGGAAGCCGACGCCGGCCTCGCCGGCCACAGCGCGGGCGAAGAGGGTCTTGCCGGTACCGGGAGGGCCGACGAGCAGCATGCCCTTCGGCACTCGGGCGCCGATCTCGCGGAACCGCTCGGGGTAGCGCAGGAAGTCGACGACTTCGCTGATCTCCTGCTTGACGCCCTCGTAGCCGGCGATGTCGTCGAACGTGGTCGAGGGCTTGTCGGTGGTGTAGGCCTTCGCCTTGCTCTTCCCGATCGACATCACGCCACCCATCTGGCCCGCAGCTCGCCGCTGCATCCAGACGAGGAACCCGATGATCAAGAAGACCGGCAGCATGAAGCCGAGCAGGTTCAGGAGGAAGTTGTTGCTCGGGGCCTTGTAGGAGATGATCACCCCGTTCTCTTCGAGGAACTCCTGGTCCCCCTCGAAGAGTCCGGCCTCGCCACCCGCCGTCGTGTTGAAGGAGTCGCCATTGGTGAGTTCGCCGGTGATCTTGCCGGAGCCTTTGTTGACCTCGATCTCCGAGACGTTGCCGTCCTCGACCTCGGCGATGAACTCGGTGTAGGTGAAGGCGGTGCCGTCGTTGCTCGGCCACAGACTCGGAATGAGCAGGGCGCCGAGCGCGACGAGGCCGATGATCCACCAGCCCCACCGCGGAAAACCGGGCTTGGTCTCGGCGGAGTCACCCGGCCCCGAGCTCTCGTGCTCGAACTTGTTCCTGGGGGTGGGTCGCTCGGGCTTCGGCGACCGGCGCTGACCCCGACCCGCGCCCGGAGGCGGGGGTGGTGGGGGAGGAGGAAGGTTTGCCATCCAACCATGATACGACGGCTGGGGACCGGTGCCGGGTCGTTCGCGCACGAACCGTTGTGGAAACTGACACCCTCAGATCGGGAATACGGCGAAAGGCCGCCATCCACCGTCACCATCCACCATGGCGCGCGTACCGTCGTTTACGGTTTTCCGGATGGGAGTTGGGCCTGAGCACACACCGGACGATCGTCGTGAGAGCGCACCGAACACGCTGTTCGATCGCATCGCGCGTGAGATCGCAGACACCGCAGCTGCGTTTCCAGGCGACGAGACCGCCGAGCTGGCCCGCCCGGCAACCGACGAGTCGGAGCCTGGAGGCATCGTGATCCACCGCAGTACCGCTTGGCCGGCCCCCGACATCTCCACCCAGATGGAACGGCCGAGCATCGCCGAACGGCAGTGCTCGCGCAGCGGGTGCTCCGACGCCGCCGCCATCACGCTCAGCTACCACTATGGGCAGTCCCAGGTGTGGATCGACCACCTGTCGCCCGAACGCGAGCCGCACATGTACGACATGTGTGACCGCCACGCCGACCGGCTCTCCGTGCCCCGCGGCTGGCATCTCGACGATCGACGTGGCGCTCGCCGCGGGTCCTTGATCGCCGTCTGATCCAGCGGGCTCCGATTCGAGTGGCCCGATAGCGTCCTCCGGCGTGTCGACGCGCACCGGTGGAGCCGGCATCCCCACGAGCCGCATCCCCGAACCGTCGAGCACGATTGTTGCGTTCCTCGGCACATGGGTCGCGGCAGCCCTTGCGTCGTCGCTGGTCATCGCCGTCGGACAAGATCCCGGCGAGGACGCCTCCATCCCACTGCTCGCTGCCTCGTTGCTCGTCGGTTGGTCGGTGTTCCTCGGCGGTACCTGGTTCACGTCGCAACGGGTCGGCAGCGGTGACGTTCGTACCGATTTCGCGCTGACGGCGCGTCCGGTCGACCTGCTGGGTGTGCCGGTCGGCATCGCGGCCCAACTCCTCCTCATCCCCGCGGTGTACCTGCCATTGCGTGCGCTGTGGTCCGATGTCTTCGACGACGATGCCCTCAGCGAGACGGCGAACGATCTGATCGATCGCGCCGACGGCGGTCTCATCGTGGTGCTCTTCCTGCTCGTCGTGATCGGTGCGCCCTTCGTCGAGGAAGTCGTGTATCGCGGATTGCTGCAGCGGCCGCTGCTCGATCGTCTGCCGGCGCTGCCGGTCATCCTCGGCGTCGCTGCCTTGTTCGCCGTCATCCACTTCCGACCGGTCGAGTACCCGGGGCTGTTCGTGGCTGGGCTGGTGTTCGGCACCTGCGCCTGGCGCACCGGTCGGATCGGGATGGCGGTGGCGGCCCACGTCGCGTTCAACGCCACGGGACTTGCGCTCGCGTTGTGATTTCCGTAGCTGTGACCGTGCCCGTGGCGCGCCGTTTGTCAGAATGGCCGAACTGTGATCGGAGCCGACTGTGAGTGATGACCTCAGCGATCCCGACGGCTCGACCGACGGCGCAGCTGTTGGCGACGATTTCGCGTCGTGGTTCGACGAACGCTTTGGGCAACCCGCCGCCGACTCGGCGTCCGACGCTGCGCCGCAGTCATCCGGTGACACGCTGATCGACGTCGACGCCGAGACGCCCAACGGGGCGTCGGAGCTGGCACATGACGCGGACGCCGGCGACCAGGTCGCGAGCGCCGGACTCGGTGATCGCATAGTCAGCCGGGTGTTCCGACGACCGATCGCCTGGTGGAACGCTCCGTGGACGAATGCCCGAGTCGTGCGGCTCCTGGTCACCAGTACCGCATTGACGGTGACGACCGTGATCATGATGCGGATCGTGCACTTCACCCCGATCCCGGGTTTCGGCGGTCAAGACCTGATCTTCGACCAGACGACGCCGACCGGCGGCGACATGGGCGCCCACGTCTGGGCGCCGGCATTCCTTCGCGACCATCTGCTTCCCAACGGTCAGATCCAGGGCTGGACGATGGACTGGTACGGCGGACTCCCGCTGTACCGCTTCTACATGGTCATCCCTGCGCTCGCGATCGTCGCGCTCGATGTGATCCTGCCCTACGGCGTGGCATTCAAAATCGTCGCGTTGTCCGGCTTGGTCACCTTCCCGGCGGCATGCTGGGCCTTCGGCCGACTGGCGGCGTTCCGACATCCGATCCCCGAACTCTTCGCGTTCGGCGGCCTGTGCTTCCTGCTCGACGAGAGTTTCGAGATCTACGGCGGCAACGTGAAGTCGACGATGGCGGGGGAGTACTCGTTCTCCATCGCACTCACCCTCGCCGTCCTCGGCCTGGGTCTGCTCGCCAACGGGCTGCGCACCGGCAAGTACCGAGTCTGGACAGCCGTCGTGCTCTCGCTCGCATCTGTCTCGCACGGCATCGTGTTGATCTTCGTGGCGGTGGCGGCGGCCATCATCTGTCTCGTCTGGATCGACAAGACGCGCATCGTCTACGCGGTCACCGCGGGGATCACGACGATCCTGTTGTCGGCGTGGTGGGTGGGCCCGTTCCTGTTCGGTCACGAATTCATGACGGACATGAAATACGGCTTCCGGCCGAACAGTTCGACCGACTCGTTCTGGGACATGTACTTCCCGCTGACGCCTGCGCTCGACATCGTGATCACTGCCCTTGCGTTGGTCGGGTTCGTGGCCTTCGTGATGCGTCGGCAGCTCACCGGCACCGCGCTGGGGCTGATTTGCATCGTGTTCGCGGTGCTCGTGTGGAACACGCGTGAGAGCCTGCCGGTGATCGGACTGCTCTGGAACCCGCGTCTGTTGCCGTTCTTCTACCTCGCCCGTTACCTGCTGATGGTCGTCGGCGCGCTCGAGGTGATGACGTGGGTGATCAACGCCGTTCGACAACGTCAGGCCAACCAGACGCTCGATGCGTACGAGGGAGCGGGAGCGTTCGCCGTCATCGGCGTGTCGATCCTGCTCGTGTTCGGTTGGATGTACGAGGTCCTTCCCTTCGACGGCCGCGTGACCGAAGGCGAGACATCGGTCTACGCATGGGGTCCGCTCCGCAAGGGAGCCGAGAGCGGCCGGGCCGTCGCCGACGGCTGGACCCGCTACAACTGGCTCGGCTACGAGGGGCGGCCGGCCTACCCCGCCTATCACGACCTCATCACCACGATGGATGACCTCGGTCAGGAGCGTGGCTGCGGGCGTGCGCTGTGGGAGAACAACTCGGCCAACAGCGAGTACGGCACCACGATGTCGCTGATGCTGCTGCCGCACTGGACCGACGGCTGTATCGGCTCGATGGAGGGCCTCTTCTTCGAGGCGACGGCATCAACGAACTATCACTTCATCACCGCAGCGGCGGTCTCCGAGAGCGCCTCGAATCCGGTTCGCCAGCTTCGCTACACCAACAACGACGCCGAAGTCGGCACACGGCACATGCGTGACCTGGGCGTGCGATACCTGATGGTGCGCACCGACGCGGCGAAGGCCGAGGCGGCGGCGACGGAGGGTCTCGAGTTCGTCGGACTCTCGGGGACCTGGGAGATCTACGAGGTCGGGGGGTCGAATATCGTCGAGCCGCTCACCGTGGCACCCGTCGTGGTCGACCAGGCCGAGGACGATTGGTACAAGCCCGGCGATCAGCGGGAGCGCAACCTCGAGCTTGGCACGAGCTGGTTCCAGAATCGGGACACGTGGCCGGCGATCCCCGTCGACGAAGGCCCCGAGGAGTGGCAGCGGGTGACCGCGTCGATCGTGGAGGATCAGCGGATCGATCCGTTCGATGACCAACTCCGCAAGGTCGACTATGTGGCGCCTGACGGTGGCTTGACCACGACGCCGTTGCCCGAGGTGACGGTGAGCGACGTCGAGATCCGCCAACAGTCGGTCGAGTTCAGCGTCGATGAGGTCGGCGTGCCCGTCATCATCAAGGTGAGCTACTTCCCCAATTGGCAGGTCGAGGGCGCCGAGGGTCCGTTCCGGGCCGGAGCGAACCATATGATCGTCGTGCCGACCAGCAACGACGTCACGCTCACCTACGACTCGCGGTCGGGGCTTGACTGGTTCTTCTACCTGCTCACGGCGATCGGGATCGGGTTGTGCTTCGTCTGGCGCCGCCTCGGCGATGTCGAGCACGCCGACGTTCGACCGGTGTTTGGTGCTGGCAACGCTGACACCCACCCGCTCGATGACTCCATGTTCGTTGACCCTGACGGTGCCAGCTCCTCGTCGTTGCCGACGCACGACGGTGATCCAGCTGATGGAGCGCCGTACCCGGAGCCCACCGCCACCGCCGCCCTCCCCGGCGAGGTGATGGATCCGACGCCGATCCAGGCTCCGATCCTCCTCAGTGACGACGAGTCCGACGGTCGCCCGACCGCGTGACCGTCGCGTTGGCGTCACACCGTCGTCACCTCGCTGTTGCGAGTCGACGGTAGCGTTGCGCCGTCATGTCAGTCCTCGACCAGATCGTCAAGGCGTACGACATCCGTGGCACCGTGCACGACGAGCTCAACGCTGACGTCGCTCACGCCCTCGGAGTCGGATTCGCCGCCTTCGTCCGCTCACACCAAGCCGATCGCGTGGTCGTGGCCCGCGACATGCGACCGTCGGGTCCCGGCTTGGTCGAGGCCTTCACGCGTGGACTGACCCAGTACGGCGTCGACGTCGTCGACATCGGGCTCGCGTCGACCGACCTGATGTATTACGCGTCGGGCCGGCTCGACATCCCCGGGGCCATGTTCACGGCGTCGCACAACCCCGCGGGATACAACGGTGTGAAGCTGTGTATGTCCGGAGCCCGTCCCGTCGGGGCCGACTCCGGTCTGGCCGACATCAAAGCCACCGCCCAGCTCGTCCTCGACGGCACCCCACCGGCGATCCCGGAGTCGGACCTCCGCACGGGAACCCGCACGGAGATGTCACTGCTCGACGAGTTCGTCGACCACGTTCTCACGTTCATCGATGTCGCCGACATCGGCACGATCAAGGTGGTCGCCGACACGGCGAACGGCATGGGTGGGCTGGTCGTCCCCGCCGTACTCGAGCGGCTCGACGGCGTGGAATACGAGATCATGTACCCCGAACTGGACGGGACATTCCCCAACCATCCGGCCGACCCGCTGCAGCCCGCGAATCAGCGGGACCTTCGGGCACGGGTCGTGGCAGGCGGGTTCGACCTCGGGCTGGCCTTCGACGGCGATGCCGACCGCGTGTTCGTGGTCGATGAGCACGGCGTCGGGCTGAGCGGCTCGACCACCACCGCGTTGCTCGCTGCGGCGACACTGCGCCAGCATCCAGGGGCGACGGTGCTGCACAATCTGATCTGTTCGCGCACGGTTCCCGAAGTGGTGACCGAGCACGGCGGTACGCCGATTCGCACGCGCGTCGGGCATTCGTACATCAAGCAGGTGATGGCCGAGACCGGCGCCGTCTTCGGGGGCGAGCACTCTGCGCACTACTACTTCGCACGCAATTTCAACGCCGACAGCGGACTGATCGCGTCGCTGATGGTGATGGCCGAGATCGGGCGTTCCGGGCTCCCGCTGTCGAAGCTTCGTGAGCCGTTCGACCGCTACTCGACCAGCGGTGAGATCAATACCCAGGTCGACGACGCAGCGGCCGTGATCAGCCGGATCAGCGGGGAGTTCTCCGATTTCCCACAGGACGACCTCGACGGGCTCACCGTCGATTGTGGCGATTGGTGGTTCAACCTGCGGCCCTCGAACACCGAGCCGCTCCTGCGGCTCAACCTCGAAGCTGCCGACCGCGACGCGTGCGATCATCGAGTTGCCGAGTTGCTCGCGCTGATCACGACCTGACGACGACACCCGTTCACCGCTCCATCCCACGAAGGACTCCGATGTCTCTCTCCACCGATCTGCTCGCCATCCTTGCCTGTCCCGAGGACAAGGGACCGCTCTACTACCTCGAGGCAGAGGAGATCCTGTACAACCCGCGTCTCACCCGCTCCTATGCGGTCCGAGACGGCATTCCGGTGATGCTCGTCGACGAAGCGACCATGGTCGATGCGGACGAGCACGCCCGGATCATGGGACTCATCGAAGCGGAGGGCATCGCGCCCACCTTCACGGAATCCTGACACTTTCCGCGCTCAAGTTGCGGTGGCCGATGGCCGATGATGACCACGATGGTTGAGTGGGCCCCGAGCCTGCGGTCGAGTTTTTTCAATATCCGACTACTTTCTCTATTACGAACGAGTTACGATTGGGCACGATGATCACGACAACGAAGTTCCGACGGGGCGCTGCCCTCCTCTTGGCCGTGACCGCCCTCGGGATCGTCCCGGCAGGTCCGACCGCGTCCGCTGCGGGTTCCCTCGGCGCAGGCGGCGAGTACTTCCCGGTCGCCCCCGCCCGCATCTTTGACCAAGCGGGAGTCGATGCCGACGGTTCCGTCGTCGTCGACGTGGTCAACGTCGGCGGGGTCCCCGCCGACAACGTGCTTGCCGTTGCGGTGAACGTCACGATTGCCAACGCCCCCGGTCGTGGTTTCGCCTCGGTCAGCCCGTCCGACTACGAGCCCGGCACCACTGCCGCCACGTCGCTGATCAATTACCAGTACACCGGGCACACCGTTCCGAACTTCGGGATCATCGGCGTCGGGACCGAAGGAAAGATCACGGTCGATCTCGACTCGCGCGTGGCTGGCTCAGCACGAGTCATCGTCGATGTCTTCGGGTTCGTGGCGACGTCATCGTTCGAAGGGACCGCTGGCGCACAGGTCGATGACGGCGCTCGGATGGTCACCGTCACGCCGCAGCGATTCGTCAACACCCGCGACGCGAGCGGTCCGACCGGCGGGGCCACGATGAGTGCAGGCGAGTCGATCAAGGTGCCGATTCGCGGCGTGAATCCCGTGCCGAACACTGAAAACGTCTCTGCGGTCGTGGTGAACATGACCGGCATCAACAATCGTCCGGGCAACACCAAGACCTACCTCGCGGCGACGCCCGAACTGGTCACCAACGGCTCGGAGACCTCCAACGGCAACTATCCGTCGGGCGTCACCAAAGCAAACCTCGCCATCGTCCCGCTGAGCGACGACGGCAGCATCTACATCTACAACAACCGTGGGGAGATCCACGTCGCCCTCGATGTCGTGGCCTACCTCGAAGAGGGTGGTGCCGACGACAGCCGCACCGGCCGGATCGTGCCGCTGGAGGCGCCGTTCCGCTCGTTCGACACCCGCACAGCTGAATTCGGCAATTCCCGCCTCGGCTTCTCCTCGTGGGAGGACTGGAGTTTCGAGGCGTTCGCGAATTCGGTTCGCCTCGACGAGGTCGAAGTCGGCGCCCAGTCGGGTCTCTTCGGCAACCTCACAGCGGTCGGGCTCGAGCGGCTCTACGCATCGGAGGCAGTGAAGAGTTTCATCACGATGAATCCGGCAACCAGCGGGGCGTTCCCGTCTGAGCCGGGCAACTCGAACCTCAACTTCGACGAGCGTGGCTCGGTGGCGAATGCCTCGGTCGTCACCTATGGCTCGAAGGACGGCGACAACAACATGGTGTCGGCGTACAACTCGAACGGACGCACCCACTACATCCTCGACGTGTACGCCGTCATCCTCGACTGACACGTCGTCGATCCGCCTCGAACCCCCGGGGCCCTCGGCCCGCTTCCGCCGAGGCCGCTCAGGCCGAGCGCCGTCAATAGGGTGGTGCGCATGGTCCACGTGATCGGCGCGGGGTTCGGCAGGACGGGGACGGTGTCGCTCAAGCTGGCGTTGGAGACGCTGCTCGGTGGCCCCTGCTACCACATGTACGAATTCTTGAACCGGCGAGAGGATGCGCCGACGTGGATGTCCGGGTTCGCCAGCGACGACGTGGACTGGCCGGAACTGCTCGCCGGATGGAGCGCGATCGTCGATTGGCCCGGGGTCGCCGTCGTCGACGACCTCGCCATGGCCTTCCCGGATGCGAAGATCCTGCTGTCGAGCCGTGATCCCGAGACGTGGTGGCACAGCGCTGACCGCACGATCCTCGAGGTCGCTCGCGATGTCGAGCCGGGCTCGCTGGGCGAGAGCTTCATGGCGTCGATGTTCGGGCGTAGCGGTGTCGACGCCGACGATCGTGACGCGAGCATTCGTGCGTTCGTCGAGCACAACGAACGAATCAGGTCGACGTTCGGTCCGGACCGTCTGATCGAGTGGCAGCCCGGCGACGGCTGGACGCCGTTGTGCAACGGCCTCGGCATCGGCCCTCCCGACGAGCCGTATCCCCACGCGAATTCCTCGGGTGCGTTCGCCGACGAGATGGCGCGGGTGCGTGCCGGCGACGTCCCCCGCAATGCCGGGCCGCCGCCCGACCGCTCGCCCGGTCGATAAGCTGTTCCTTCACTGGGCTGTTGCTGACTCGGATCTGATGATCCCGGCCCGGTTCGCTTCACGCACACACTCGCGAACCACCGGAGGTTTCACCATGTCCGAATCCACGATCACGTCTGCCCCTGGGTCGACCTTTGCCGCCCGCAAGGACTGGCGCGTTGCCGACTTGTCGATGGCTCCGTTCGGCCGCAAGGAGATGATTCTCGCCGAGCACGAGATGCCCGGCCTGATGGCACTCCGCAAGGAGTACGGCGAGTCCAAGCCACTTGCCGGCGCGCGCATCTCAGGATCGCTCCACATGACGATTCAGACCGCCGTGCTCATCGAGACGCTCACCGAACTCGGCGCCGAGGTGCGGTGGGCGAGCTGCAACATCTTCTCCACGCAGGACCATGCCGCAGCGGCAGTCGTCGTGGGACCGAACGGCACCGTCGAGGAGCCCAACGGCGTCCCCGTGTTTGCCTGGAAGGGCGAGACGCTCGAGGAGTACTGGTGGTGCACCGACCAGATGATGACCTGGCCCGACGCCCCCGATGGCACGTCGTACGACGGTCCGAACATGATCCTCGACGACGGTGGCGACGCCACGATGTTGCTGCACAAGGGCGTCGAGTTCGAGAAGGCCGGCGAAGTCCCCGACCCGACCGAGGCGTCGAGCGCCGAGTTCGCGATCGTGCTCGGCCTCCTTCAGCGCACATTGAAGTCGGACCCGGGCAAGTGGACCCGTATGGCGAGTCACATCAAGGGCGTCACCGAGGAGACCACCACCGGCGTGCATCGTCTCTACAAGATGATGGAAGAAGGTGAACTGATCTTCCCGGCGATCAACGTCAACGACTCGGTCACCAAGTCGAAGTTCGACAACCTGTACGGCTGTCGGCATTCGCTGGTCGACTCGATCTCGCGTGCGACCGACGTGATGATCGGCGGCAAGACGGCGCTGGTGCTCGGCTACGGCGACGTCGGCAAGGGCTGCGTCCAGTCGCTGCAGGGCCAGGGTGCTCGTGTGATCGTCACCGAGATCGACCCGATCAACGCGCTGCAGGCTGCGATGGAGGGCATCCAGGTGATGCCCCTCGAGGACTGCATCGAGGACATCGACATCTTCGTCACGGCCTCGGGCAACTTCAACCTGATCACGATCGACCACATGAAGCAGATGAAGCACAACGCGATCGTCTGCAACATCGGCCACTTCGACAATGAGATCGACATGGCCGGCCTCGCTCGCTCGGGCGCGGTCCGTGACGAGCTCAAGCCGGGCACCGACGTGTGGCGCTTCGAGGGCGGAAAGCAGATCATCGTGCTCGCCGAGGGTCGCCTCGTGAACCTCGGCTGCGCCACCGGCCACCCGAGCTTCGTGATGTCGTGCTCGTTCACCAACCAGGTGCTCGCGCAGATCGAGCTGTGGCAGAACACCGAGCAGTACCCGCTCGACGTCTACGTGCTGCCGAAGCACCTCGACGAGAAGGTCGCCCGGCTCCACCTCGATGCGCTCGGCGTGAAACTCACGCAGCTCACCGACGAGCAGGCCGAGTACCTCGACATCGACCCGTCCGGGCCGTTCAAGCCCGAGAACTACCGCTACTGAGCACACGGGAAGCGGGCCGGTTCGTTGCCGTCCCGGACCCACACCACCCACCCCAGCTGAACGCGTGAGGAGTTTGCGGTCTGTGGCCGCTGCCTCCTCACGCGTTTGCCGGTGTACCAGGCGTCAAGTCGTGATTGCGCCGAGGACGATGCCGGCTTGGCCGAGCTGATACAGCACGTGCACCCAGACGCGCCGGTCGCGTGCCGGCTGGAGGAAGCGGTCGGCGCCGAGTAGCCCGTCCGAGGCCGCGAACGCAAGCGTGCCGATCACGATGAGCGCTCGCGCCGTGCCGGCGCCGGTCATGACCACGGCGCCGCTGACGGCGATGTAGGCGACGACCGGGAGGTGGAGCGCGTCGGTCCGGAGCGTTCGTTCGATCGGGCGGCCGACTCCGATCACCAGTACAACCAGACCTGCAGCGCCGGCGATCAACCAGGCCGACGGTGACCAGAGCACCGTGAACGCCACCACGTAGGCGAGGTGCCCGAGCAGGAACGCTGACAGGCCGACGATGAAGCGATCGATGCTCGGCAGGAGCGCGATGTCGCCGATCAGACCGAAGGTGAGCCCGGCAATGATCCACGGCCGGATCGAGGTGGGGTCGATATCGCCGACCAGTGCCACGCCGAGCAGCGCGATCATCACGGCCGGCTTGGCGACGGCCTCGACGCTCGCACGTCGCGTCGCGACCGACCACCAGTCGATCAGCATGCAGCCGATCGCAAGTGCGATGAAGACAGTGGCCGACGCCGTCACGGCGCCAACCTAGGGGAGGAGCTCGTCGAGGTCTCGCATCACGCCTCGACGACGACGGTGAACTGCCCTGACGGGTGGACCGTGCAGCTGTCCTCGAACACGCCTTCGGTCGTGAACCGCTGGCGGAGGGTTTCGCCCGGGCCGACGAACCACGGACCGAGGATGTGGGCCTCGTCGTCCTCGTTGACGATGATCACGGTCTCGTTGAGCTGAGCGACGAGCTGCCGCGGCAAGATGTCGAGGGTTTCGCCCTGCTCGATGCGGTCGGCGGAACCCGCCGGGATGAGGAAGGAGTACGTCGGCTCTTCGGGGCCGGCGTCGTGGCA
>Ga0316197_10000309_pt1 | contig 34660 bp, 25 predicted proteins | sample OudBiesiAoxic_MG_FD_204939 | JGI IMG/M metagenome (GOLD analysis project Ga0316197, IMG submission 204939) | Coastal sediment microbial communities from Oude Bieten Haven, Netherlands - site A oxic | ecosystem: Environmental > Aquatic > Marine > Coastal > Sediment | place: Netherlands... | reverse complement strand
CCCTTGTGAAATCAGCGGTGGGGCAAAATGGGTCAGGCGTCCGGCCGTAAAAATGAGCAGGTTGACGGCATTGCCGATCAGCACGAACCCGAAGACGAACTTGACCAGGACACCGGAAAGCATCAGGTAGATAGCGGCCGCAAACATAAAGCCCACAAGGTAGGCGAGCAGCGCTTCCATATCAGTCCTCCTCCAGGGCCAATAGGATAGACAGAATCGCGCCCAACACGGCCAGGAAGACACCGATGTCGAAGATCAGCGGTGTGCCTACGGCCAGGTTCGTGCCCACGTTCCACCAGATGCCGGTGAGAAAGGGCCGGGACATGAATAGGGCGGGTAATCCGGCTGCCACGGCGACGCCCAAACCGGCCATGGCGATGGTTGCGGGTCTGAGGCGAACGGCACGACGGACCTTGCCTGGCCCTTCGGTGATGGCAAACAAGGCAAAGGCGGTGCCTGCCACCAGGGCAGCGGCAAAACCACCGCCGGGTTCGTGGTGGCCGCGCAGCAGCAGGTAGATCGCAAAAATCAGGATCAATCCCACCATCAGGCGTGTGGCTGTCTTCAGGATGACCGACTGCATTTAACGCTCCTTAGATCTACGGATTAAAGCAACGCCGGCCCAAGCGGCCAGCACAACAACGGTTATTTCACCGAGTGTATCCAGGCTCCTGAAATCAACCAGGATGACATTGACGATATTGCGGCCGTGGGCCGTCAGATAGCTTTGGGCTTCGAAAAAGGCGGTCAGGCTGCGATCCAGTGGGTTGCTTCCGATCCCCATCAGCAGGGAGGCGATCAGCAGTCCGGCGGCCAGGGAAAGGAAGGCGTCCACAGCTCGGCGTGGTACCGACCTTTTTTTTGCGGACTCGATCGACGGCAGCTTCAGCAGGACCAGCGAGACGATAATCACGGTGAGGGTTTCCACCAGCAGTTGGGTTAGGGCAATGTCGGGCGCACCGAAGACAAGAAACGTCAGGGCAACGCCCGCTCCCACGGCGCCCAGTCCGCCAATAGCGGCCAAACGTTTTTTGGCTGTGATCACCACCACGGTGGCGGCTGAAATCAAAACAACGAGTCCCACGGCGGTCATGTGGCCGGTCGTCTGAGGGGTTCTAAAGGCGGTAAGCGCACTGTTTATCCATGGCCACCCGACGGCGGCAATCATACTGAAAACAATAACGGCCAGATATGTATGCAGCGATCCGTTTTGCAGGCCGTTAGTGATGATGTCGGCTGTTTTCATGAACAGGTCGAGGCTGTTCTGGTAAATGCGCTGGGAAGTGACGGGAAGCCGGTCTATGGCTGCGGTAATGAAAACCCGGATGGAGTGGCGAAACAGATAGATCAACCCTCCCATCGTCAGGGTGATAATGCTGAGCAGCAACGGCGTATTAAAGCCGTGAAAAAAAGCCAGGCGAACCTCTTCTTTGGCCGGGTGAAAAGCGAGGACCGCGGGCTGGATAAGGTTATCGGAAACCCACCCGGGAATAATGCCGAACAGGATGCCCAGCCCACCCATGATACCCGGCCCCAACCGCATGGTCCATGGTGCTTCACAGACCGTTGCCATGGTGGTGGGTCGTTTCCCGGTGAAAGGCCCGAGCAGGATGATGCTGGCAACCGCAGTCATTAGGGCGTTGGAGAGCAGGGCCGCCGTGGTGGCGAAAAAAGGAAACATCTCCTCTGTCAGCGCACCCTTATACATGATCTCCTTGCCGATGAATCCGAAGAATAGGGGGAAACCGGCCATGGACATGGTGGCTGCGGCCACGGCCAGGGCGGTAAGCGGCATGGGGCGCCAGAGTCCGCCCAGTCTGTCGAGCCGGCGGGTGCCGGTTTCGTGATCGATGCTGCCCACCGCCAAAAACAAGGACGCCTTATATAGAGCGTGAACCAGCAAAAAGGTGGCGGCGGCGGTCAGAGCCGGTGTGGTTTGGCCGCCGAGGAACATGGTCAGGATACCCAGGGCCATCATGGTGGTATAAGCCAGGACGCGTTTGAGATCGCATGGACCCAGAGCCTGAACTGCGCCCCACAGGGCTGTAATCCCGCCTACGACGACCAGGGTACCCATCCAGGCCGTTGTCCCGCCCAATAGCGGATGAAAGCGCATCAACAGATAGATACCGGCTTTCACCATAGTGGCGGCGTGTAGAAAAGCGCTGATGGGCGTGGGTGCGCTCATGGCATTGGGCAGCCAAAAATGAAAGGGGAATTGGGCGGATTTGGTCATGGCGCCCAGCAGGACCATTATGAAAATGAACGGATAAAGCGCATGCTGACGGATTTGATCGTCGGAAGCAACCCATTGGCTGAGGGTGAAGGAACCTCCGGCTGTTTTCAACAGAAGAATGCCGATAAGCAAGGCCAGGCCGCCGGCGCCCGTGACCAGTATGGCCTGGCGTGCATTGTTGCGAGCCGTGTCGGATTCGTGATCGAAACCGATCAGTAGATAGGACAAAACAGTGGTGGCCTCCCAGAAGACGAACAGCAGTAGCAGGTTGTCGGCTGTGACGATGCCCAGCATGGCGATCATGAAGGCATGCAGGAAGATAAAAAAACGTCCGGCATTTGGGTGTCCGGCCATGTAGCTGGACGAATAGAGTGCCACAAAGAAGCCGGTCCCGGTAACGATCAGGGAGAACAAAAGGCTCAGCCCGTCGAGACGAAACCGCAAACACAGGTCGAGACTGGGCATCCAGGGCCACTGGATTTGAAAAACACGTCCCCGGATTACCTCGGGCCAGACATAGCACAAACCGGCAAACAGCAGGAGTGGTATGGCGGTTGAGAATAGTCCGAGTTTATTGCAGCCGGCGGCATGTCGGCGGCTATCCGGTTGCGCGTTAGCCATATTACTGAGACAGAAAAAGGGGACGGTCGGCCGATTTGATGGTTTCCAAAACCGTATCGCCAAGAAAGCGTCGCATCAGCGCTTTGTTCACACTGTTACCCATAACAATGAGATCGGCATCGTTTTCACGGGCGAACGGCAAAAGGTCCCTGCGCGGTTGGCCGTCCACCATATCGGTTTGTACATCAAAACCATGGGCTTGGCAGAAGTCAGCAGCGTCTTTGAGCAGGAACGGTTCTTTTTCGGTTCCATCCTTGAAATGCACGATATGAAGCTTGACACTGGGCCAGGGGTTCAGGTGCAGGTATTGGCGCATTGCTTTGGCCGATTCCATGGAGCCGCTATAGGCGATCAGTGTTTTTTTGATGGGTCGATAGGTTTCCGACACCGCCAGGATCGGTCGGACCCCCTGAGTGAGCAGCTTGATTATTGCTTTATCCGGGTCGCTGGTAAACCCGTAATCGAATATGCTGCGCAAACCGAAAATAGTAAGGTCATTGTAGCGGGCTTCGGAAATCATAGCCACAAAAGGGTCCTTTTGTTCATGTTCGATACGACGGCAGACCACTTTCTGCGTGCGGCAATGCTCTTTAAAAGCAATAATGGCTTGTTCGATCCCTTCGCGGGTGACTTGCTGTTTTTTTTCGCGCATACGTTGAGCATAGGCTCCTGCGCCCGCAGGGACAGGCCCCACCTTGGTTAATTTGCTGGTATCCACCACGGTCACCCCTGTAAGTTGCGCCTGGTGCAAGTCTCCCAGTTCCGTTGCGCGTTGTGTAGCCACAGTAGTAAACGGTGTGCCGCCTAATCCGACTAGAATTCTTCTTATCATGGCTCGCGTCTCCTTTGGCGGCCAAGCTTAGCCTGTGTCCGCCTTCATGCTTCAATGCATTGGCACGGTGGTAATCGGTGTCTTGTTCGAGCCCACCGAATAACGATTTTTGGTTTGATAAAAGGCCACTGGATAGGCACCTACAATATAATTTAAGTTAAAAAACATGTCTTAAAGCAGACGGCATTCGACGAACCATTCGAATAGAAAGTTATACTGGCGATCTGCTCAAAGAGCACAATGTCTGTCATGGGATATTTTTATCCCTTCAAATCAAATGGCCGATATTTTTTCGCCGACTGGGCATTGTTTTGTTTTATATTTTACAAAATCTGGTCTTTAAGACGATAACGTTAGTTTCAACACCAAGTTAACCAACACCAATATCGTTTTCAATATATTTTTTGGTAATTTTCAGTCAATGGTGAAAAATTCCATATCAGGGTAACCCCTTTTACAGTTTTTGAGGAATAGGATTAATGTGCGCTAATCGCCAGATCATGAACATTGTGGCCAGGATCGAACAGATAAAATCTCGATCGGGAGTGACACTTAATCGGCTGCTGCGGCAGGCTGGTATCGGTTACGGGCGATATATGCGTTGGAAACGTCGCATCGTTGCCGGCGACCTACCGGTAAAATCTCCCGGTCCCAAGAAGGTCGAACGGTTTGATTTTGACGAGTTGACCGAAAAGGTTGACCGTCTGTGCCATGGGAAGAAACGCACCCAAGGCACCGGCGAATTATATGAATCGTACAAAAGGGTCATATCCGGCCGAGAGTTCAATCAGATGGTCAATCCGGTGCGCCGTGACCGTCAACGGGATCGGGTGGACTCTTTACATCAGGTCCGCTGGCAGCGGCCCGACGTCGTCTGGGTCATTGACGGTACCATGCATAAGACTGAATTTGACGACAAAAATCTGCATGTTCAGAATCTTCAGGATCTATGCTCCGTATACAAATTTACACCGCTTACAACAGCGTATATGCCGTGTGGTGGAGAGATCGCCGGCCATTTGGATTATCAAGCCACTATGGCCCCCCGCTGTTTATAAAGCGCGACAACGGCGGTAATCTCAATCGCGCGGTGGTAAATGACCTGCTTGAAGAATTGATGGTGATCCCGATCAACAGTCCAGTGAAAACCGCTCCCTATAAGGGAGCTGTCGAAAACGCCCAGGGCGAAATGAAGCAGTAACTTCGGACCTGGCAGGACAAGGCGAAAACCCCACAAGCGTTTGTGCTTTTTACGGAGACCGCAGCGCATGATTTAAATCACAAACCCGGCGCCGTCTAAATGGTCAAACCGCCTGCCGGGTCTATTTTGGCAATAACCGAATGCGCGTTACCAAATGGAAACGAAAGTCCATTTATGAGTGGATAAAGAACCTGGCAGTTGACATATCCAAAAAGGCAGGACATGATCATATTACCCGTCTGGCCTGGCGGGTTGCTGCCAAAAAATATTTGGAGAAAAGTGACCTGATAAAGGTCAATAAACCTGGAAAAATGTTACCCAATTCTTCTTTGAATTTTTGTCATAATTAAAAATGTCGCACAGGTTTGATGTGGCGGGAACTGGAAACGAACCTACATGGCACCGCGCCAGTTCTCGACCCTACCTGTGGAGGCCTGGGGGTGAAATTCCTCTGCGCCACCAGACTCAGTACAAGCTTGAATAGCGAGATACTTATCCATTTATTTTACGAAATATATCCATATGCGGGATTTAAAAATGGAGAAAATTCTATTAAATAGAATGAATACCATAGGCTAATAATTCTGCTTTTTTTCACTAATATGAACATGCATATATATTTTATCCATATATATGGCCCAATATGGTGTAAATTTTTAGATGTGTATGTGGATTGTTGGCGGAAAGGCACACATGACGAAAATACTCAAGACATTTGAGAAAGTGATCGTCGTCGCCCTGCTCGGGATGATGATGCTGGCGGTCTTTGTCTCCACAGTTGAACTCGCCGTCATATTTGTCCAAGAACTCATTAAGCCACCTTTCATGCTTCTCAATATGGAGGAAATGCTTGTGGTCTTCGGCTTCTTCCTGATGGTTTTGATTGGCCTGGAACTTCTCGAAAGCATCAAGGCCTATCTTATACAGGATAGGGTACATGCCGAAGTGGTGTTCCTGGTGGCAATCGTTGCCGTGGCTAGAAAAGTCATCATCCTGGATTACAAAACGATTACTCCTGAGATGCTCTATGGCATGGCGGCGGTGATCGTAGCGCTGGGGGTTGGCTACTTTTTTGTAAAGAGAGCCCTGAACCTGAATAGTCCGGAAGAGAATCCGCCAACTAGCGGCTGACCCCAGATTCCTGAACCGAATACAACGGCGGTGATGAGCATATGGCTTGTTGTGCCCATCCACACTTCAGGTTTGGCAAGGCTCTTCAATTTCATTTTTAAGCCGAAGGCGAAGAGCAGTAGCGTTACACCAATATCAGATATATTTTGCAGTGTTTCGCTACTGTGAACCCCGAAACCATTGAGAACGAACCCAGCGGTCAATTACCCCACGAGGGGCGGCAGTCCTATCAGACTTGAAACGATTCCGAATACAAACGCGGCAATAATCCACACTGGATCCGGGAGAAGTTTTCTCCATAAAGGTTATCCATGCATACCTACACCAAAGCTGAAATTTGGCGATATCAGATGAACATTAGCATTAATGGGGGGCAAATCAAAAACATAGGGATCGGCATCCCCTGAAAATGTATCCGATTTTAGCCATAAAGGAATACTGATAGATTTTACCTACTATCATACTTATTTATTACTATTATTGAATTCTTTGCATAGATTATTAATATTTATTTAAAAGAAAACTGAAGGAAACAACCAGTAAAATCATGTTATAATTTGAATCAACCTTGTATTGGACAACTTTGATAAATACAGTTTGTTCCGCTTTAAAGGTGCCATGATGTTGGGGCCGCAGGTTCTGGAAATGTGCTCATCGTTTTTGGGAACATTTAAAAAAATCAAAAGGAGATGCGATATGATAGGAACTCTAATAACATTTATAGCTATCGGGTACTATATTAATAATTGTGTAAATAATCGACAGTTGACAACCTCATGCAAAATCTAACATTAGCTGAATCCGGCGCAATATAACTTTAACATTATCCAAACATATTAAAAGGCAGAGCTTGTTGTTTGCTCTGCCTTTTGACTTGATTAGGGTGTTACCCTCGACACCTCTATGGCTCAATTTTGGGCATCGGCTTTGTCGCGATCTATTTTGCTTACGGACAAAATAAAGCGCTCTACGAATCCTATGATGGCAACCTCCACGAACTAGCTGATGTCCTGCACCAATCGATTAAAAGTTTAATGCTTCCCGGAGAGGCTCCTCTAGTCGTATCGCTGTTTAATGATATTCAAGCCATCAACCCGATGCATGACATCTCAATGTATCGTCAGAATGGGGTTGTTGCATTTTCAGATGATTCGACGATTGATACGGTCAATAGGAATCTTGGCAGAATCCGATTTCGACCGAAGGCCGCGATGCTGAAGGGCGATCCAATGAGTACTGATAATGCCAACTTTATCCGTGCGCTTGAGGCAGGTTGCGGAAGATACCGGCACCGCTGTTTATACCTGGTCATTGCTCTCCAACCATCCACACATCCCCATGCGCAGCGGACCGGTAGATCGCGGTTTGACTAGTTCTATTATCGACCGAATCGATTCGGCAAAAACATTTTGGTATCGACTTCAGGGGAAACGTCAGCCATCAGATCCGCAAGGATTTCTCCAAGAACGGGTGCGAACTTGAATCCGTGCCCGGCAAGCGCGGCACCATAAACGTTTTCCGATCCAGGCCTTTTTCCGAGATAAAAATGACCGTCGGATGTCATGGTGTACATGCACACTTCCGAAGACATCGGGCAATGGTGAAGGCCGGGTAGAAAGCGCTCAATCATATCTTTTATGCCGTCGACCTCAACCGGAAAAACCGTTCGATCAAGCGTCATCGGATCACAATCGGCAAGTTTGTTGTGAAATGCGATCTTCATTTGAGATGAAGGACCAATCACCGGCAGAATATAAAACTCTGTAAGGTTTTTCGGAGCCTCCAAGCGCTCACGATCGGGTACCTGCCAGAAGGAGACCGGAAAATGGCCCAAGTGAAGCCTTGGATCTTCCGGAACTTCTATCCAATGCACAGGAACCCGTTTTGGCTGCAGCGGATTTCCAGGCAAATCGATCAGCCCGTTGGCCCAGGCGCCTGCCGATATGAGCACTCGACCGGTTTCAAAAGCACTGCGCGCAGTATGAACGAGCACATGACCATGGTCCTCCGACCACCGATTCACCGGTTCATCGAAAGCCAGATCGGCCCCCGCCTTTTCAGCCTCGGCTAAAAAGGTCTTGATGCTCAATTCCGGGAACACGATGCCGGCCGCTTTTTCCAACCCGGCGACAAATGTATCGGGCAGGGCCAGTTGCGGCCATTTTTTGCGGACTTCGGATGCGTTGAGGACCGCGTGGGGAATATCGTATGTCTGCGCACTGGCAATAAACCCCGCAACAGCAGGGCTGTCTGGTGGGCCAATGGTCAGGTTACCCGTTTCGACGAGCAGATCCCGCCCTGAATCTCTTTCCAGTTTCCGCCATAGCTCCCAGGATTTCAGCGCCATCGGCACATAGGCGGTGCCTTCCAGGTAGGCTCGGCGAACACTCCGTGAGGCGCCATGATGACTGCCCATGGTGTGTGGGGGACGGTGTTTATCGATACCCAGGACGCGAAACCCCCTACGGGCTAATGTCATGCAAGTTGCCGAACCGGCTGTGCCTAAACCAATAATGATAAAGTCATATATGGGCATGTGGTCTCCTGACTTTCTCCGGTTAACCAGATGCGGGTAATGGTATTTCCGGGTGCTGATCCGTCGAGCGTAGCGTCCGCCGCCGCTTTTTGTCAAACCGCACAATCAATGGCCGGTCGGACAATTTCCCCGTCGACATCGGGTCGCGATTTTCGAAAACAGCGTCTGATCCAGTTTGCCAGTATCGGGCGTTATGGGCAGGGATTACCACCTGTTATGCTGAACTTTGAAAATCTGAAACTGGGGCGGTTGAGACCGGTTTAATAAAACCTTTTCAAAAAACCGTCCTTAAACGGTACAGGGAAAGTGTTGCCTTAAAAATGTGGAGGTTTTTGACTTGACTTTGTTCTGGTACTCTCCAGAGACTGTCGAAAAAGTGTAATTTCTTCGTTTTTGTCAAATTTACATGTAGTAAAATCAAGTGGTTATGTGCGCTGAAATTAGCGGTATAGGGTTTTTCGACAGTCTCCCAACACATTCCCACCAGGCCACTATTCCAAATTGAATAAAAAACAGGTGCAATGTGGCATTGTGATATCACCATCCAAGTGGATTGCCTTGAAGCAATGACATTTAATTGTACGATTGTAGCTTTCGATTGCTATAGATAAACATTTCGAGCGAGCCAATCCTTGCAATCGACTCCATTTATTTCAATATGATTGAAATGTCTCTTTAACCAGTTATCATCGATATCATATATCTGCAGATACCTCGGTGGTCTATGCTCTTTAGATTTCGCTAATATAAACGTCTTGCCTCTTTGGATAGTTTTCAGTTTATATTTTTTATCATTTACCCCCTCCGGGTAATTGGCATGATAAAAGCTAAGGATAAATTTTCTTTGGCCACTTCCCAACGGTTTTATTTTATAAACACGAATCGGTGAATAAGAGCATTTATCCTCATTGAACTCATCGCCTATTACCTCACAAGCATACCATTCTTTTTTTTGTAATGTGAATCTGATATATTTCCAATTCTAATGGTTTAATAATCTTTCACTGGGGTCTTTATATACAATTTTAAAATAAACCGATTTGAGAGCTAAAACTCCTGTAATAAACCCGTATTTTCACGATTAATATTTATCCTCAATGCCCGCATTTTACGTTCAATATCTGATAGTGATAAATAAGAAGAATAACAGGGAAAGCGTAATAAAAGGTATTTTACATTGTTTTAGGCCAGTTTGATATCAAGAAGTCACCCGGCTCACAGATATAGCGGCCTTCAATAAGAAACTAGCTGGCTGGCTTGTGTGATACAACGGGGATAGGCCCCATTTTGCAAACAATCAATCATCACCTATTGACGCCATCATCAATTCCCACCCTCAGTCCAATAGGTACTGGACGCATACATTCCCTTGACCAAATTTGAGAATCTGACTATAATAACTCTCTTGAGTTGCCTCCTTCTATGTGGTGGTTGTTTTCATAATTTCATTTTTGACAAATGGGACGGTTCATGTCATCTATAAGTTGGGTTTCGACATAGCTCGCTTTGGTAGTTTAATATTGAACTAATTACTTAGAAAAGGAGAGTTAAAATGGCTGACCCAAAAAATATGTATCAATGCCAAGTACACAATTGCGGATATGTTTATGACCCTGACAAAGGCGAACCAAAGACAAATACCCCTCCGGGGACAGCTTTTAAAGATCTTCCCGATGACTGGGAATGTCCCTTCTGCGGATCATCAAAAAAAACCTTTAGGCCTTTAGCAGGACCGGGGTCAACATTAGCTGAGAGCACATAATAATTAAAATACCGAGAGATGATTTTGCCAAAAATCATCTCCCCATTTCTTTATTCAAAGAATAAGGAGTAAAGCATGCTGTTGACAGAAACTGTTAATAGCCCCTAATGAAGCAGGTGTCCCAAATACCTTTTATAATTTCACAGGATGAATTGCAAACCGGTTTAAAATTGAGCCTCCTGCAGAAACTATGATTTTTTTATTTCTGCAAAAGACTCAGTAAAAAGTATTCCACCCTTCCTTTTGATTTCAGATTAACGATTCCATAGCCCGGACCACCGGATTTATCAAGATACGCATATGGATAACGATATTCTCATAACCTTTCACGTTTCATCAAATTCATCTTAAATATTTTCGAGGCTTATTTGAAGTCTCGATGCCCGTTTTATACGTTCAACGTCCGATAATTGATAATTCGGGTTCGTACCGAGCCGAAATGGCCTGAGTACGCATATACTCGAATTGCATTGATTGACGATTTGATACGATCCGCCCATACAGAACAGACAATATTTTCTGATTAATTTTACAGATGGACGGCCTTTACCTTTCCTAAATTTGTAAAATGGACATGGTTTTTCGGTCGCATATAAAAAGTCGCCCTGACATTTTTTAATCTCGTAGGGCGATCCCACACATTCGACACAATGTTTTCTGATTGATTGGCCTGGTGTCATGATTTTAATCCTCCAAAACGCAAAAAAGCCCCGGAACTATTGATCCGAGGCTTTAATTTTCCCTTTAATTTAAAGTCGATATGAACTACATTATTTTTTTTAAACCCTTATGGTCTCCCCTGCCTGGGGTACAAAGGCGGAAAAGCCTTCCCTGCCCAACAATTCGGCAAAGGCTTTGGATTGTTTTTCCTCGCCGTGAACCACGGCAATCCGTTTGATGTGCAGATTGGATGTCTTAACAAAACGAAGGAGCTCAGATCGATCGCCGTGGGCACTGAAACCACCGAGTCTGACCACTTCGGCTTTGAGAGGATACTCCTTACCTAGAATTTTTACTAACGGTGCATTGTTTTTGTGTTCTTCCCGCGCCCACTGGGTTCCCAAGTCGAGAATTCGACGACCCAACGTATGGGCGGCCATGAAACCCACAACAAGGATGGTATTTTTCTTATCGTGAATTTTGTGTCGTAGATGATGCAAGATTCGACCCCCTTCACACATGCCTGAAGCGGAGATGACGATATGGGGATTTTGTTCACGGTTTAAAGCCATGGAGGCTTCCACCGATTTGACAAAATCAATCTGCTTAAAAGAAAAGGGATTGTCACCGTCGGCCAAAAAGGTTTCGACGGTTTCGGTATCATACGCCTCGGGATGTTCCCCGTAAACCCGGGTCAATCGGGTGGCCAGAGGGCTGTCCACATGCACCGGGATGCGCGGGACTTCTCCAGAATCATACAGTTCGTGTAGGCGATAGATCAGTTCCTGGGTTCGGCCGAAAGCAAAGGCTGGAATCAACAAGGTCCCACCGCGGTTATAGGTGTCATTGATCACTTTTTTTAACATGGGTCCCATATCCACGACGGACTCATGGAGACGATCCCCGTAGGTACTCTCCATTATCAGCAGATCCACGTGACGGTCTGCTTCTTCAAATTCAGTGGTGGGATTTCTCAAAATTGCCGAGCCAAACCGGCCCAGGTCACCGGTGTATCCGACAGTGAAGGTTTTCCCGGCTTTTTTTACTTTTACAATGGATATGGCCGATCCCATGATATGACCGGCGTCATAAAATGTGCAGGTCATCTCCTGGCCGATGGTCACCGGATACCGGTAAGGCTGGCCTCGGAAATGGGTCAGGGCTTGCTCGGCCGCTTCAATAGTGTAAAGGGGTATGACCCCGGCTAAATGATACTTGTCGATAAGTTCATTGATGACCTCGGTATTTATGACCCGGCGGCTTTTTTTCAGCATTGCCCGAATCTCTTCTTGCTCATTACCGCTGAGCTTTTTTCCGGTTACGGTGGATTTCATTTTGGATAAGGAGGAACGGACCGTTTTGTAGTTTAAATACGACGCATCGGACTCCTGGATCCGGGCCGAGTCTTTCAGTAAGTACTCACAGGCATCGGCCGTGGGTCGCGTGCAATATACCTGACCATGAAAGTCTTGATTAGCGACCATTGGAATTCGTCCCGAATGGTCGATGTGGGCGTGGGATAAAACGATATTGGTAATCAAATGTGGGTTGATGGGAAGGACGCGATTTTTTTCCGCGCTTTCTTTTCTTCGGCCCTGAAACAATCCGCAATCAAATATGATTCGATCCGTTCCACTGTCCAATAAATGCATCGAACCGGTCACTTCCCGGGTCGCCCCGTAGCACGTCACGTTCATATCCACACCCTCCTCCGATTTTTTATCCAAATACCATATCGCTTGTCTCTCGGATTCGTCAAGGTGGAGGTTTTTTTACGCTTGATTTTTAAAACAGTTTACAATATGTAGATGATAGCGCTAAATTAAAAATAGCTTGAGTTATGTAATAGGCAAAAGGCCACCCAGACTCGATGGGGCGGCCTTTTTTATTGGTGCTAATAGTGCTTGGAGACCGTTTTAAAATCCGGATTGTTTTAGATCACCCATTGAATTTACCAATAAATGCAGAAGTGAGCAATGGCACGGCTTTTGGCCATCGATAACTATGATTCTTTTATCTATAACCTGGTGCAGATGTTTAATCGCTATGAATTGACGATTGACGTCTTTCGCAATGACGATATTTCGATCGAACAGGTACGGGATTTGTCCCCCGATTATATTCTAATCAGCCCCGGACCCAAGGATCCTGCCCATGCCGGTATTTCCATTCCGTTGATCCAATCGTTTTATCAACAGATTCCGATCCTGGGCGTGTGTCTGGGTATGCAGTGCATTAACGAGGGTTTCGGGGGTCAGACTATCCGGGCTCCCTTGCCAGTGCACGGTAAAATTAGCCGGATTACCCACAATGCCGGCGATTTGTTTACCGGCATACCGGCCTCTTTTAACGCCATGCGTTATCATTCATTGGCGGTCAACCCTAACGATTCCCTTGAAATTACGGCGACGTGTGGAGACGGTGTCATCATGGGATTGAGCCATCGCGTGTTTCCGTTACATGGCGTCCAATTTCACCCTGAAAGCTTTCTAACCGAATACGGTTTTATACTGGTAGAGAATTTTTTGCGCCTGGGCCCTCTCGGGAACGTCCATTCAGGCCGGTGGCATGCGGATATGGATATGATCAAAGATGTGAATTAAAATCATGGACCAGTCAATCCCTTGGACCGGTAGGATCAATGGAATTTTTTCCCGCCAGATTCAAATAGAAGAATCTTTTGAAACGATCGCCGAACGCTTTGCCGCTCTTGACGGCACAATAATTCTTTTAAGCGGCGGCAATTTGGATTGTGCGCGCTATCATATCCTGGCTGCCAGGCCATGGCTGGCGTTTAGGGGATATGGCAAGCAACTTCAGATCATCACACGTGAAAAATCAACTTATTTCGAAGGTGATCCCTTTGATGCACTGCGGGCGATCTCGAAAGCGTTTCGTATCGAGGGAAAAGATCTTCCTCAACCGGTGGCGGCGGGCCTATTCGGGTATCTGGCCTATGACCTCAAGGACCATCTGGAAAATTTGCCGCGCACGGCGATCAACGATCTTGATTTACCGGATATCTGTTTTTTTGCCCCTTCGATGATTTTGGTCGAGGATAAAAAGACCGGCCGTACATCTCTAAGCATTCCCAAACGCGTCGACGGGGAAAAACCGTTGTGGGAAGGTGATCTGGCCGACTTTGAATGCATCCTTAAAAAACCGGTTCCCCAAAAACGTCATTTTAGTGGTGAACCCAGTGGTTTCCAGTCCAATTTTACGCGCCTGGTGTATGAAAATGCCGTCAATACAATCAAAGGCTATATTGCCGCCGGTCATGTCTATCAGGTGAACATGTCCCAGCGGTTCGAGATGGATTTTCACGGTGACGGATACTCTTTTTTCCGAACCCTTTACGAGGAAAACCCGGCACCGTTTTACGCCTACATCAATGCCGGCGACCACCAGGTGATTTCCACTTCACCCGAACGCTATTTACACTTAAATGATAAAAAAATTGAAACCCGACCCATTAAAGGCACGCGCCCACGTGGGAAAAATACAGCGGAAGATGAGCAGTTCAGGTATGAACTGATCCGAAGCAAAAAAGACGATGCCGAACTCTCTATGATCGTCGATCTTCTTCGCAATGATCTCGGTAAAGTGTGCGTCGCCGGTTCGGTAAAAGTCGCGGAGCACAAACGGCTGGAAGCTTACCAGAATGTATATCATCTGGTTTCGATTGTGACGGGCGAGTTGGAAAAAGGACAGGATGCCATCGATCTGGTTAAAGCCACTTTTCCCGGTGGGTCCATCACCGGGTGTCCCAAGATTCGAGCCATGGAGATCATCGATGAACTCGAACCGACCCGCCGCCATGTGTACACCGGGGCCATTGGCTACCTTGGATTCCATGGCACCATGGATCTGAATATTGCCATCCGTACGGCGGTGGTTTGTAATGGTAAAATCCTTTTCTCCGTAGGCGGCGGAATCGTTTTTGATTCGGATTCGGCTGATGAATATGAAGAAACCCTCCACAAAGGCCACACCTTGATGACCGTCTTCAAAGAGACATCGGATTATAAATACTCAAATAACTATGCCTGGGTTAACGGCATGGTCAAGCCGCTGGAAACAGTGACCGTGGGTGTAACTGCGCCCGGGTTTCAATATGGGCACGGATTTTTTGAAACCATTCGATCAGTAGAGGGCCATTGCCCCTTGCTGGGGGATCATCTGGCCCGTTTTAATCGTACCTGGACCCATCTGATGCCCGGAGTGCCGCCCGATTTAAGCTGGGAGGCGATCATCGACCAGGTGCTGACACAGAATGAACTCACCCAGACGACGGCTGCAATCAAAATCATTGCCGCTTGTGGGGATCGGAAAAATCCTCCCTGGGATCACACCTTGGTAGTTACCGCCCGGTTTTATACGCATCGTCTGGACGCTCTGGAATCCAATGGGATAAATCTGGTAACCTATCCAGAAGCACGACAGATGCCCTTGGCCGACCATAAGACTCTGAATTATCTTTATTATTTACTGGCGGGCCGGTGGGCTCAAAACCGGGGCGCCCATGAGGCTCTGATCCTCAACCCGGATGGGACGATCTCAGAAACCAATACGGCCAATATTCTGCTGATTCGGGACCATACCGTGCTCCGGCCCGCTTCGTCCCATGTATTGCCAGGCGTAATGACGCAAGCAGCCTGTCGGCGGCTGCAATCCTGGGGCTACCAGATCACCCCTGCCAAATTACGACCGGCGGACCTGTTCAATTACGACGAGGTGTTGTTGACCAATGCCCTGATGGGCGCAGTTCCGGTCCTTTCCCTTGACGGGCAGGATTTGCCGTTGGTGTCGGACTTATGGCAACGGATTAATGCGGCGGTGTTCTCTGCAAAATAAATCTTCCTACGGTGACAGAAGCTACATCCTATTAACTAATACACAATCTATACTATAGAATTAACATCCAGCGTATCTATAAGGTATCGGAACTTTTTGGATAAGCGATTTATTTACTACTAAGCGATATCTTGGCAAGGTGATAGATGTTGAAGCGATCACTTGCGACTCGCTTTTGAATCGGAATGAAATAATGAATATACAACCGGAATAAGAACCAATGTTATCAGTGTCGATCCGATCAGGCCACCGACGACCGCTCTTGCCAGAGGGGCTTGGGCCTCGGATCCTTCGCCGATACCGATTGCCAGGGGTAAAAGACCGAGAATCGTGGTCAAGGTTGTCATCAAGATCGGCCGCAAGCGGCGACGACCGGCTTCGATTAGGGCATCACCTGTAAGCATCCCCTCGTTTACCAGTCGGCTGGCCTGATCCACCAGTAAAATTGCGTTATTGACCACTATCCCCCCCAACATGATGCAACCGATGTAGGATTGCACATTCAACGTCGTTGTTGTAATAAACAGTGTCACCAACACACCAACTGCTGCCAAGGGAACTGAAAACATTACGACCAGCGGATCGCGAAACGATTCATACTGACAGGCCAGCACCATATATACAAGAATCAAAGCCAGCACGAGTGAGACAACCAATTCCCGGAATGCCTTTTGCTGTTCTTCGAAATTACCGGCCACCCTCAGATCATAGCCCACAGGACGTGGAATTTGAAGCAGCAACGCCTGCACATCTTTAGCCACGGAGCCCAGATCACGCTCCACGACGTTGGCGCGAACCGTCACCATGCGCTGTTGGTCTTTGCGGTCGATTAGAATCGGACCGCGGCTCGATTCGGACATGACGACATTACGCAGTGCTACCTTTTCACCGGATGCAGTAGTCAAGGTAAGATTGAGTATTTCGTCCAAGGAGCGTTTTTCGGCATCTTTAAGCTGTACCAGGATACGATAGGAATTGCCTCCCGTTCGGTATTCGCCGGCTTTGGAACCGGCCACTGCCGTTTGAAGAAGCTGGGTAACGTCGCGAATACTCAAACCGAGATCGGCGACTTTGTCACGGTTTACATGGATTTCCTGCTGGGGTATGCCGGCTTCGAGACTGGTCTGAATGTCAGTGATGCCCGGCACATCCACAATCAATTTCGCAACCCTCCCAGCTAGCGCATCAAGCGTGGCAAGCTCGTAGCCGCGTATCTCTAAAGTCAGCCCCTCGTCACCACCCAGAAGCCGTTCCAGTAAAAACTGGCCCTGCGGTGCCCGAGTACGGATTTCCATACCGGAGATCCTGCCATCCAAACGGCGCCGCAGGTCTTGGGCGATTTCTACATTGGAGCGCTTGCGTTGGGCCGCCGGAAGTAATGACATGGAAATTTCACCTTCTGAGCCTGCATCAGCCCGCCAGCCGGAAGCGCCGATACTGACCACCGATGCCACCACCTCGGGCACGACCGGTTGAATGACCTGCTCCATTTTACGTGTCTGCTGATCAACCAACTCGAGCCGGGTGCCGATTTCCATTTTACCGGTTACGCGAACCTCGCCTTCATCACTAGGCGGGAGAAATTCAGTGCCGATCAGGGGTGAAAGCAGTAGACTTGCGCCGAGCACTGCAGCGGCCGCAAAGATGGTTACCAAACGATGGCCCAAGACCCAACGTAATAAATCCAGATAAGCGTTTACGAAACCCGAAAAGACGGAATTGGCGGCAGCAACCCAACGGTTCGTTTTAAACACCGGCTCCTTGAGTCGCTGTTGGTTTGACGTCAGGAATCTGGACGCCAGCATGGGTACCAGACTCATTGCCACTGTCAGCGAACAGATGAGTGCAAAGATGATCACATACGCCATCTCCTTAAAGAGGATACCTGAAACCCCGCGAACAAAAATTAACGGCAGAAAAATGACCAGGGTGGTTATGGTGCTGGCGATGATTGCCGGCCCGACCTCCCGCGCACCTTCCACCGATGCTATTTTCGGCATTTCACCGTTCTCGTTGCGACGGCGAAAAATGTTTTCAAGTACTACAATGGAACTATCGACCATCATACCCACGCCCAGGGCGAGTCCGCCCAGAGTCATCAGGTTGATCGTGAATCCTCCAAAGAAAATCAATGCGAAAGTAGCCACGATTGAGATCGGAATCGATAGTGAAATCACCAGTGTGCTGCGTAAATTGCGCAGAAAAAAGAGCAAAACCACGATTGCCAGCCCGCCCCCGTAAAGTACCGAGCGGGAAACATTGGCGATTGAGCGTTCGATGAAATTGCCCTGGTTGATGACCGGTACAATTTTGATCTGCGGAAAGGCCTGGTTGACCGCCTCGATTTCAGCCAGAATGCGTTTCGACACTTCGACTGTGTTGGCGTTGGCCTGTTTGCGAATCGCCACGCGCAAACCGCGCCCACCGTTCACGCGAATTATGCGCGTCAGTTTTTCATAGGTGTCTTTAACCTCGGCGATTTGACCTAGTGTTATGGCAACACCTTCGCGCTGGACAATGACCATGTTGCGAATCTGATCAAGGTTGACAAACTCGGCGGGTGCGCGCAGGGTAACTTCATAACGTCCCTGCTCAATCTTACCTGCGGGAAGATCCAAATTGGCATCGCGGATGGCCGTAAGCACCGTATCGAGAGGCAGGCCAACGGCCTTAATCCGATCGGGATCCAGTTCGATCCGGACCTCACGATTGAAGCCGCCCCATACGTCAACCTGGGCAACGCCGGGAATACGGGCAAAGCGGTAACGGATCTGGACTTCAATCAGTTCCGTGAGTTCGACGGGATCGAGATTGCTGGAAATTCCCAACAGTACCACCGGAAAACTGGCAATGTCGAATTTTCGAATGCGGGGCCTGACAATATCATCAGGCAACTCATTGAGCTCGTCTTCAAGTTTGCCCTGAACGTCAATCGCCGCCGTGTCGATCTCCGTACCCCACACGAAACTAACACGAACCGTGCTGCGGCCATCCGAGGATGACGAGCTGATTTCCTCCACACCGGGAACCGTGGCAACGATCTCTTCAATAATCTGGGTCACCAGTCGCTCCATCACTTCGGGGCTGGCGCCCTCGTAGTTCGTCCGGATGCTAAGCGTCGGCAGTTCGATGCTGGGTAGCATGTCGATTTGCAACCTGCTCAGGGAGACGGTCCCAAGTATTACCAAGATCAGGGTCACCATTGTCGTGAAAATCGGGCGTTTAACACTAAAACTCGGCAGGTTCATTGGGAGTCAACCTCTATACCATCGGTATCCGTATTTTTCTGCTCGGCGGGAATTGTTATTACGGAGCCGTCGGTTACCAGTTGTTGCCCCAGCGTAACGACCCTGCCGGACAGATTCTCACCCTCAACCTGCAGCCGGTTACCTTCGCGGATTCCCACTTTTACTTGGCGCCAAGCTACAGACCGCCCATCCTCACTAACGATGAAAACACCGTTCCTGTCATTACGTATGGTCAACGCTTGCTCCGGGACGATGGTGGCCTCCGGCACCTTGGCCAATACCACTGTGGCCCTGATGAACATGCCGGGTTTGAGTCGATGCTCTGGATTGTCGATGGTCATTTCGATTCGCGCCTGCCGGGTGGACTTGCGGAAGACGGGAGCAATGCGATCGATGCGGCCCGTATACTGTTCGCCCGGATAGGCGTCCGTTGTTAACGAAACGAGCTGTCCGGGCTTGAGGTGAGCGTAATCTCTCTCGGTAACGAAAACCACCCCGACGATGGGATGCAGTCCGACAATCAAGAGCAGGGCCGCATTGGCGGCAACGGTCTGACCCTCGTCCACATAGCGTTCAGCGACGACGCGTTGCTCGTCGCCACCAGTCCAGCCTGCTGTTACCTTGGTGTAGCGGAGCCGGATATTGGCAGTTTCTAGCGATGATTCGGCCTTCGTTACCTGGGCCGCAGCGACTTTAAGTTGAGCCTGCTTTGCCAGTTGATCCTGGTTGGCGGCATCGAATTCAGAATCGGATGCGATCCCACGTTTTAAAAGTAACTCTGTACGTTTAAACTCGCGATTGGCAATTTCTATAGCGCTCTTAGCTTGGGACAGGTTGGCCTTTGCCACCAACAGATCGGCCTGGGCCTGGGCCACCGCCTGGACAAATTCACCATCGTCCAGCTCAGCAACAACCTGACCTCGTTTTACCATATCCGCGATGTTCACGAGCACACGCTCCACCCGGCCGCTGACTTTCGGCGCAACAACAAACTCTGCCAGGGCTTCCAGCTCCCCACTAAATGTTCGTTGTAACGCGATTGGCCCGCGCTTAATCTGAGCCACTTCTACCGGCACTGGCCCTGAAGTCTTACCGCTTTTGCTCGAGCCGGCTCGATCTTTAAATTGACCCAAAATGACCCAGCCCAATCCCGCCGCTGCTGCAATCAAAAGAACCGTCAGAATAAAAATTTTAGGGCTACCCGATTTCATGGTAAAACACCCTTTCCGTAGTCATTAAAATAGGCACTTCCCAAAAATATGTGCTACTTCAACTGAAATAGAAGATATCACACTTTTAAGTCTGATATTACAATGAAAAAATAGCTGATGAATGGACATATATGGCAATCCGTCTGCGTTATTTTTTCCCTGTCAAACGCTTAGAAAAAGGCGTCATGTGTTCAAAGCAATTTTCGGTTGTCATCGTGAATCAAAAAACCATATAGTGTGGTAAACTTGTTTTTAAAACACATACGAATCAGACCAAACCGACCGCCATCAGGCGAGATCGAGATTCGTGAGGATCTTTTATGATGTTATCAAGATGTTATCATCGTCTGCTCGGGTTTATTACAGTGTACGGGCTATTACTGGTATCGGCGTCCTGTACGCTGGTCGAGGAGCGGATTGACCGAATGGCAGGAGGGCCGAATGTGCCTGCCGACACAGCAGTAAACATGCGCTTGGAGTCTACCGAGCAACCCGAAGCGATTCCAACGCGAATAATCCCGTCGGGGCCTTTGAAACTGACCATTACTGAAGCCATTTTGCTTTGTCTTGAAAACAACCGCTCGCTTGAGGTGCAAAGATTGAACCCCTCGATCCAGCAAACATTTGAGGATCAGGAAAGAGCTGTTTTTGATCCGGTCACAAGCGCGGAAATCTCAGCCGGCAGAGTTGAAGGGGAGCGCCTTGCGAGATCCGGATCTGAAACCGAAGATTTCGTGACCGATACCGCTGACGGCATCATTTCTTTGGAGCAATATTTCCCAACCGGCACGAAGGTTGCCCTTAAAGCCGATACACGAATGAATGATTCCTCTCTTTACAAAGACAGCTTTTATTCGACCCGCTTGGACATGACGGTTACCCAGGCGTTGCTGAAAGGATACGGAACGGACGTGAATTTGGCCCGAATGCAGCAGGCACGTCTGGACACGCGCATGTCGGAATATGAGTTGCGGGGTTTTACAGAGTTTCTGGTGGCAGAGGTGGAACGGACCTATTGGGACTATGCACTGGCCCAGCGTCAGATCGAAATTGTTGAGGAGTCCCTAAAAGTCTCCCTTCAACAACTCAACGAAACCAAAGAATTGATTACCGTTGGCCGATTGGCCAAAGCTGAATTGGCGGCCGTCCAAGCCGAGGTGGCAGCCCAGGAGCAGGCTCTCATCGAAGCACGGGCCAACGAGGAATCTATTCGCCTGCAATTGTTACGGTTGCTCAATCCTGTGGGCCCCAGACTCTGGCAACGCGAAATTGATTTGATCCATCAGCCGACGTTACCCGAGATCAAGTTGGAAGACGTTGAGCTGCATGTGGATGTATCGATGCGGATGCGCCCTATTCTGAACGAAGCCCGATTGGAGATCCTGCACGGCGACCTGGAGATTGTCAGAACCAAAAACGGTTTGTTGCCTTTAATGGATTTTTTTATCACACTTGGTAAAAGCGGGTATGCAAATTCTTTCGGAGAATCCATTCGCAATATTGACAAAGATAGTTATGACGCTCTTGCGGGCGTCAGCTTCCACTATCCACTTTTTAATCGGGATGCCCGGGCTCAGCAACAGCGGGCGCTGGTCAGTCGTGATCAGGCCCAAAAAGCCCTCGAAAATCTTTCGCAACTCGTTGAGGTCGACGTCCGTACCGGTTACATTGAGGTCAACCGTACCAAGAAACAGATTGCCGCCTCATCGGTCACCCGCATGTTCGATGAGGAAAAATTCCGGACTGAAACTGAAAAACTGCGAGTGGGAAAATCAACCAGCTTTCTGGTGGCTCAAGCTCAGCGGGATCTTTTGGTCAGCCGAATCTCGGAAGTGCGAGCCCTGGCCAACTACCTCAAGGCGTTGATCGATCTTTATCGGCAGGACGGATCACTACTCGTGCGGCGTGGAATATCGGCCCCCGGTCGCGAACCGGTCAAACTTTCAAAAAAATAAAATTTGTTTAATGAGATTGTTATCTGGATCCTCTCAACGACTGGAGTCCTACGAAAACTTCAACGAATGCACTGCATATGCATAACAAGCCGTATCGGTCTTGATGGTAATGCTCGGCAAGGTCGCCGTGCTCGATCAGGCCAAAAGATTTGTCGCCTCCCGCATCATCCGTCCGATCGGCAAGTTTCGAGGGCACGACCGTTCCGCCGCGCTGAAGTCCAACTGAACCAAAAGCGCTCTTGTTTGAGCCGGCAACGATCCGAAGGTGGCGCGCGCCAGCATTAAATCCTGGTAAGAATGAACGTACATGAGGCAGCGCATGACATCGTTTATCGGCACCTTATTGCCAAGCACTTCTGAACAGAGACGGCCGCATCCGGCGCAATAGTCGCTGCAGGTTTCCTCAGCGTATCGGGCCAACAAGGCACGATCGGATTGTGAAAGGCGGGTTTGATCGACTGCCGCCGCCGCGTTGGTCGCCATAATGGTGAGATTGGGCATCTGAGAGCAGATGCTGGCAATACGTTTATCATTCCAAACAGCCATTAGCTTTGCCTGATGATCGGTAAATCCTTTCTGCATAAAGCGGCCTGCCATCTCTACCTCAGATTCGGAATCGCTTTTGACCGGCCCACCGCCCTGGGTCTTCATGGCCGTGAGACCAATACCGGCTTGGTAGCAGGCCTCAACAGCTGCCTTCATTCGGAGCTCGTGCATCAGACGGTAGTTGTAGGTAAACATGATTCCATCTATCCATGGCAACCGGGCGGCCCCTTCCAGACAGTCTTCCATGTTGGAATGCGTACTGAAGCCGAATAACCTCAACTTACCGGCCTTTTTCATTGCTTGGGACCAGGATTCTAAATCGGAGTCCATCTCATCAATGCCTTTTATGCCATGCACAAAAAGCAGGTCAATGTAATCGGTATGCAGCCGTTTCAGGCACGCTTCAAGCCGGGGTGTAAAATCGGTGCCTCTTCTCAGTGAAAGCTTGGTCACCAAAAACACTTGCTTGCGAGTATCCGGATTTCGGGCGAACCAGCGACCGATGCCTTCTTCGCTGCGGCCGCCGCCGTAACCTTCGGCAGTGTCCCAATAGTCAACGCCCCACTCAAGTGCTTTGGCGAGCATTAACCGATTGTTCAAAATGTCAAACATCCCGCCAAGTGAAAGCGTGGAGACCTTAATGCCCGACCGGCCGAAGGGTCTGCGGGGCATGGGTGTCTTGGGAAGGGCGATCTGAGCCAAAGCCCGGCGGGGCCGCAGGAGAGCAGTACCACCCACCGTAGCTCCCAATCCGACGGCAGCGGCTTTTTTTAAAAAGTCGCGGCGATTGGGGTTATCATTATTATTCTCATCAAATGACATGATTCATACCTCCTTGGATACATAGCTACTCGGTTTTGGCGGCCGGATCCAGACGGAGACCCGTGCCGAGGTCAAAAACCGGTTGGAATTTGTATCTGCTCATAATCACATCCTCGGGGGTCTTCAGGCTGGTCTCTCCGTTCTCTATCCAAAAACGAATCTCAGCGTTAATTTTATGCCCTTGGCTCAAAGCGCGTTCAAGCTCACTTCGGGTGTTTCCGTAATATTTCTCTGCCTTTCTTCCGTGATAGGACCGCTTCGCATCGTACCAGGCCTGTGGGCTTTCATACGGCAACACCACGAAAACCCAATACTCTGTGCGATCAGGCGAAACCGCTTCAAGATACAGCGAATATTCGATTTTCTTTCCTTCTGTAGAGGCCGCCTCGAAGCGTTCTAACTCTATATCCTCGATCAACCATGTGGTTGTGCCTCCAAGCGCCCTCACAAAATCCTGAACCGGTCCAAAAACGTAACCTGGATTTTTTTCGCGGGCAATGAAGTACCCCCCTAAAAACCACTCGGGCGGGACATAGGTCTGAAGTCCGTTTTTTTGCCTGAAAGCCTGGTTAGACTCCGCTGAAACATTTGGAGCCGTTATCACCAGGCTTGCCGCCAAGAACGCAGATACAACCAGACACAAACCTTTCAACATCATCGTACTACTTTCTTTTAGAAGGTTGGTTGTTTGAAATTAGGACTTGCAGAGGATCCGAAGCTGGAAGCTCCGCAAACCAACGAATGAAAGATTCCGAAACGGCTTCCTAATTGACGTTACCCCAATAGAAATTTACCGAGCTTTCAATCTTCGTCCGATATTACTCTGTGCAACCGTATTTTTCAATGTTTTGTTGTTTAAACACCCGGATTGACATGTTTCCGTCCCCGGATTATGATGGCAGATCTTTCTGGTAACTCGGGAATTCGCTATATCAGTGACATACACCGTCTTTTTTGGGAGACTAACGTGCCATCAAGCAGTCGCCGGGTGACCAAGACCGAGACGATTCTCAGCCTATCGATTCTGGCCCTTCTAATAATTATTAGCATGGTCATACTATCGGCTCAAAATCGGTTCAATCCCGCCGTAGAAAACTATTCGCCGAAAAACATTGGCGCCGGAGCACCGGATGCGATCGCGCCTACCGACGACTTGGCCATACCTTTGCCTACCGGCATCGAGGCAATGTCACCCGCGGAAAACTTTACCCCAGACACCCTCTCGAATAAGATTAACGGAAAAGCCGAACTTTACCTGTCGGCAGGGTTTGTTCAGTTACATACCCAACGCTTTCGACCGGTAGATGACCCGGGTGTATGGTTCGAAGTTTTTATCTACGACATGGGAAAACCCACCAATGCCTTTGCTGTTTATAGCACCCAGCGTCGAAAGAGCGTCGAAAAGGTGGCCCTGGTTGAACATGCGTATCGAACGGCCAACGCCCTTTTTTTTATAACCGGTCACTATTATGTGGAAATGATCGCGGCTACCCCTGGCGACACGGTGCCGTCCATGCTGATCGCTTTTGCCGAGAATTATTTGGAACATATTCAGGAAGACGGCCCAAGTGAGGCGGAGACCTCAGATCCTAAAAGCGTGTTTCCAAAAGAGGGCTTGATTACGGACAGCGTCGCACTCATTGCCAAAGACGCCTTTGGTTTCAGTGGGCTGGATCAAGTGTATACAGCCCAATATAATGCGCCGGACACGGAGATCAGCCTGTTTGTTTCCCTACGCCCATCTCCAAAAGAGGCGAAAGCCCTGGCCGAGGCCTATCGGGATTTTCTGATTCAATTCGGCGGTACCGAAATGGCGGCAACGGGATCATCTCCGGTGGAAGGCCTTTTGGCCATCTCGATTATGGATTCGTATGAATTGATATTTTCACGCGGGCCATACTTGGCCGGGGTGCATATGGCCGAGGATATTGCCCATGCAGAACCATTGGCGGCAAAGATGGATCAAAAACTGGCTAATATGGGAGTTGAACCATGAGTTCCGTTGCTTCGAATTCGGATCGACGGGCATTTCTTGCCCGGCTGGTGAAGACCGGTCTATTGGCAACAGCCACGGGAATAGCGGGATTTAAGCTTTACGATGGAATCGGCCCGTCACCGTCTTCAGCGGATCAAACCGCATTGATATTGCCCCAATACGCCATCCACGACCCCTCCAAATTAGAACGGCAAAAAAGACTGGCCGTTGTTCACGGAAGCGATCGAAAACAAACCCTTAACCGGGGCTTGACGGCGTTGGGCGGTATCGAAGCGTTTGTTAAAAAAGGCGAGCGCGTGCTAATCAAGGTCAATGCAGCCTTTGCATCCCCGCCGGCGCTGTCGGCCACTACCCATCCGGATCTGGTAACGGAACTGGTTCGGTTCTGCTTAAAAGCCGGTGCCGCCGAAGTTCGGGTGGCCGATAACCCCATTAACGATCCCGCCACCTGTTTTGAACTGACCGGTATCGGTCCGGCGGCCCGGTCGGCCGGTGCACGGGTGATGCTTCCCCGGGCCACGTCCTTTCAACCGGTCTCCGTCTCCGAAGGCCGGTTGATCAAAAATTGGCCCGTATTTGTCGAGCCGCTCAAGGGCGTTGACAAGGTCATCGGCGTAGCCCCGGTCAAAGATCATCATCGCAGCGGGGCCTCATTATCCATGAAGAACTGGTACGGATTGCTGGGTGGCCGGCGCAATATTTTCCATCAGGAAATCCATGACACCATTTTCGAGCTGGCCCTGATGATCCGGCCCACCCTGATGATTTTAGACGGTACTACCACCATGATGACCAACGGTCCCACCGGCGGCTCCCTGGCCGACCTGAAACAGACCGATACAATGATTCTGGGAACCGATCCGGTGGCCGTCGATACCTATGGCGCCGGTCTGCTGGAGAAGTCGATCGACACGCTACCGTTCATAGCCAAGGCCGAAGCCGCCGGCCTGGGCACCACGGACTTAGACGTGATTGACCCGGTCGTTCAGCATTTGGGCTAAAGGAGTACATTTTGCGCATCAGAACCATCAGACGGATCAGCCAGATTTTTTTCGTCATATTGTTTTTCTGGTTTTGCATGGTCTCTTCCCTGGGGCGTCAGTGGTGGCAACTTAGGGGGTGGCCGGTCAATTTCTTTTTGGAATTGGATCCCCTGGCCGGCCTGGGCATGGCGCTCACCACCGGTACGATTTACAAAGGCATGGCCTGGGGCTTGGCCACCTTGGGGATGACCTTTTTTCTGGGAAGGGTTTTCTGCGGCTGGGTATGCCCGTTCGGTGCCATTCACCATTTTTTAGGCTACATTGCCCGGATCAAACAGCCCGCACCGGAAAAAGTAAGGCGCAACCGATATCATCCAGCCCAAAAGATCAAGTACTGGATCCTGATGGTGCTTTTGGGCACTATCGTCTTTGATCTTTCCCGGCGCCTGATGGGCCTGCCGCCGGGCCGGATGCTGTCATCCTTGCAGATAGGCCTGCTGGATCCCATGCCGCTTTTGTATCGTTCCATCAACCTCATCGTTTTACCGCTGGTGGATGGTAGCGGGCAATGGTTTTCGACGGCACCTCGCTGGTATGAGGCCGGTTTTTCCATTGGTCTGGTTTTTATTCCGGCCCTGTTGTTGAACTTCAAAACCCCCCGATTTTTCTGTCGTTACGTATGCCCGCTGGGCGCTCTTTTGGGGATTTTGAGCCGCTGGCCCCTGTTTCGTATCTATAAATCCGATGCGGCCTGTAAGACCTGTCCGTCCTGCGAACGACATTGCGAGGGTGCCTGTCAGCCTGCTGATCAGTTAAGACTAAGTGAATGTGTGGTGTGCTTAAATTGTCGCGAGGATTGTCGGGAAGGATCGATTCGTTATGGCCTGAAAACATCGGCGGCCGGGGAGATCGTGGCACCTGATATCCAGCGGCGGGAGATTATTGTGACGATGGTTTCCGGTGTTGCCGGCATGGCGGCTCTCGGCCTGGAAGGTCGACAGGGCCCCAATTGGCCCACCCATCGGGTTCGCCCACCCGGATCGCTGAGCGAGAGCGAATTTTTATCCCGTTGCCTTCGTTGCGGGCAATGTATGCGTATCTGCCCCACCAATGTGATCCAGCCGTCCGTGCTCACAGCCGGATGGGAGGCCATCTGGACCCCGGTACTCAACTTTAGGGCCGGCACCAGCGGTTGCCAGCATACCTGCATCGCCTGCGGCCATGTATGCCCCACGGCGGCGATTCGACCTTTGACCCGTGATGAGCGTACGGGCCAAAATAGGTTTATAGAACAAGGCCCCCTTCGGATCGGTACCGCCTTCTTAAACCGGGGGCGCTGCCTTCCCTGGGCCATGAATACGCCCTGCATCGTTTGCCAGGAAAACTGTCCGGTCAGCCCCAAGGCCATTTTCACGCGGGTAGTATTCAATCCGGTCAAGCTGGAACGCTCCCTGACAGTAGCATCGGCCGATAAAAAAGAACTCGTGATAGACGATGCCGCCCTGCCGCCGGGCCGGTATGCCAGCGGTGATTATTACTGCCAGGTGGATGGCCAATCACCGAAACAGATTGTCCGGCAAACGGAACAGATCATATCGATCTCTGTCGCCCATGCATTTGACCCAACACCACAACTGGGCGATGACGTTCAACTTCTCATCCGTCTGCAGCAGCCCTTCGTTACCGCTGAGCGTTGCATCGGTTGCGGCATCTGTGAGCATGAATGCCCCGTTTCCGGCCAACGCGCCATCCGGGTAACGGCGGAGAACGAGTCACGGGAGGCGCGGCATGGGTTCTTGTTGTCTTAGAAACGATGATTTGCCAAAATTGCGGATGATAAAGATGGCATTGAGTCAACTACCTTCGGCTAAAACCGACGTCTTGGGGTCCAAGGATCCAAGGGGTCGAGGGGGCAAGTGAAAAGACCATCCAAGCCTTTGCTTGAATCCTTGAATCCTTGCGGCAGCATCAACAATTAAACTAAAGTCTTCAACTAAGGGCGAGGGTTTTTCTCCCATTCCCCGAGTGGGACAATAAACCATGCTGAACGCATACATCAAAAAGATCGTGGAAGAAGTGTGATACGGCTTATTCCAAACGAAAATGACGTTGTAAATCATGGTAAGGCAACACATTTCTAGTCCATAAAGGATGGAACACCTCAAATCGATACGATAATTGGAACTTATATTAGGAGAACTAAAATGAAACCGAAAAACATATCCCGCCGAAACTTTCTTAAAACCGCCGGCGCCGGTAGTATCGGTGCCGTTCTGGGGCCCAAAATGGCAATAGGCGCCAGCGACGCCTCGAACCAGCACGCAAAAATGCCCACGCGCCCCTTTGGTAAAACCGGTATCGATGTGCCCATTTTGAGTATGGGCGGCATGTTCGACATTCCCAACAACCAATTGATGCTTAAACAGGCCATCCGGATGGGCGTCACCTATTGGGATACAGCCAATATTTATGGAAATGGCCAAAGCGAAGAAGGAATCGGTCAGTATTTCAAGAAGTTTCCGAGTGATCGAGAGAAAACCTTTCTTGTCACCAAATCCACGTCCCGTGAACCGGATGGTCTGACCCAGGATCTGAACCTTTCTTTTAAACGAATGAACATCAATTATGTGGATCTGTTTTTTGTGCACGCCCTTCGTAACACGCGACCCCTTGATAAAGCGGTGCGTACCTGGGCCGAAAAGCAAAAGGCCGCGGGTAAGATCCGCCTGTTTGGATTCAGCACCCACCGGAACATGGAAAAATGTCTGTCACAAGCCGCTGGTCTGGGATGGATCGACGGGATCATGATGACCTATAATTATCGTCTGATGCATAAACGAAAAATGAAGGCGGCAGTTGATGCCTGTACCGAAGCGGGCATCGGCTTGACCGCCATGAAAACGCAAGGGGGGGGCCAAGTCAGGTCCAATTCCGAAAAAGAAATGGCTCTGGCGGGGCAGTTTCTTGAAAAGGGGTTTACCGAACATCAGGCTAAGTTGAAAGCGGTGTGGGAAAACCCCCAAATTGCCGCAATCTGCTCGCAGATGCCGAATATGACCATTCTAATGGCCAATATCGCCGCGGCTTTGGACAAGACCCGCTTGGCGGCCGGGGATTTGAACCAATTAATCGAGTATGCAGATGCGACCACACCATCGTATTGCGCGGGGTGCGGCGATGTTTGCGAAAACGCCATATCTGAAGATATTCCCATTACTGATGTGATGCGTTATCTGATGTATGCTGAAAGTTACGGTGATCGTGAACGGGCCACCGCCAGTTTCCAGCGGCTGCCGGAGAAAATCCGCCACACAGTGGCACGGATCGATTATAATGAGGCGGAACGCCGGTGTCCCCAGAATATGCCCATCGGATACCTCATGCGCCGAGCGGCACAGCGATTGGCTTAAACAAAGGGAGCAACGATGGCGATCAACCTGATTTATATCACCACCGAAAACAAGGCGGAAGCCGAACGGATCGGGCAAGCCCTGGTGGAAGAGTACCTGGCGGCCTGTGTCAATATCATCGACGGCATGAATTCAATCTATCGATGGGAGGGAAGGCTCATGCAGGAGAATGAGACGGTTCTCATCGCCAAAACAATTGAGGCTAAGGTGCCGGCCCTGATGCAGCGGGTCAAGGCGCTTCACAGCTATGATTGTCCCTGTATTGTGGCCCTGCCCATAACGGACGGCAACGAAGCCTTTCTTAACTGGGTGGCCGGGGAAGTGCAATGAAAGCCGCGATCGATCAAATTGCTGCCAGAATGGTCACCGGCAAAAACGTCGCCTTCACCGGCGCGGGGATTTCCACCGAAAGCGGTATCCCCGATTATCGCAGCCAGGGCGGTATCTGGGATGAATTCAAGCCGGTCTACTTTGATGATTTTATGAGTGAGAAAAACGCCCGTATCGAATATTGGCGGCAGAAGGCAGCCATGTATGACGACCTACAAAAGGCGAAACCCAATGCGGCCCATCTGGCCCTGGCCGAATTATACGACCACGGCCGCCTCACGGCGGTGATCACCCAGAATATTGATGGCCTTCACCAGGAGTCAGGTATACCCGCCGATGATGTCATCGAACTTCACGGCAACACCCGGCGTGTACGCTGCATGTCCTGCGACGCCCTCTCCACGGACCATGAAGCCTTTGAGCGCATCGCGGCCGGTGATCCCGCCCCGGAATGTGCCTGCGGCGGCTATTTGAAACCGGATACCATCTCCTTCGGCCAGGCCATGCCGGAAGATGAAGTGAAACGGGCCACGGCATTGGCCCAGGGTTGTGATCTCTTTCTCGTGGTGGGGTCTACGCTGTTGGTCCACCCGGCCGCCCTTTTGCCCGACATGGCCCACCGCAACGGTGCTTTTCTGGCGATTGTGAATCTGTCCGAAACGCCTTATGATGCGGTCTGCGACGTGCGCATTCAGGGCAAAGCCGGAGAGGTCTTACCGCAGATTACCAGCCAGGTGCTTCAGATATCCTGAATCCGCAACAAAAATTTAACCTTTTTACCATTCGATTCCAACCAATCTGAATCAGAGTGGTGTGTTCACACTTGAGGAGAATACATGCTCGCATCATTTCGTAAAACCAAGATCGTCTGTACCATCGGGCCGGCCACGGCCTCCCTTTCAGCCATCAAACAACTGATCCATGCGGGCATGAATGTGGCCCGGCTTAATTTTTCCCACGGCAATCTCAAGGGTCATCGGGAAACGATTAAAAAAATCCGGCAGGCGGCAAGGGAAGAAAGAAGCACCATTGGAATCTTACAGGATCTGGCGGGACCCAAAATCAGACTGGGCCAAATTAACGAGCGACGACTTACGGCCGGTGAGGAAGTGGTTTTGATCAGCGGCAACCAAGCCACGGATGATGTGTTGCCGGTAAATTATCCCTTTCTTTGCGAGGATCTCAACGAAGGTGAATCGATTCTATTGGCCGACGGCAGGGTGGAACTTCAGATCATCGCGGTGAAAACGGATCATGTTCTTGCCAAAGTGGTCAACGGCGGCATACTTACGGCCAACAAGGGAGTCAATTTGCCTGCCAGCGATTTGAGAATTTCAGCCTTTACCGATAAGGATCGCGAAGATCTCGAATTTGGACTGTCCGAAGGTGTGGATTTTGTGGCGATGTCATTCATTCGACATGAAAAGGATATCGACCCTGTTCGCGAACGGATAGCGGCAAGCAGTGGGGGGCCGCTGGTGATCGCCAAGATTGAAAAGCCCCAGGCTGTCGACCGACTGGACCCCATTATCGCCGCCGTGGACGGCGTGATGGTAGCACGCGGCGATCTGGGGGTTGAAATGCCCCTTGAAGATGTTCCCCTGGTTCAAAAACAGATCATTCAGCAGGCGCGATCCGCTGGCAAGGTGGTCATTACGGCCACCCAGATGCTGAGTTCAATGGTGGAAAGCCCCAGGCCCAGCCGGGCGGAAGTTACCGATGTGGCCCATGCGATATTGGACGGCACGGATGCGGTCATGCTTAGTGAAGAAACCGCCGTGGGCAAATATCCGGTCGAAGCGGTGGCCCTACTGAATCGCGTGGCGCTCAAAACCGAGTCTAGCTTGGACCCCAAACGGTTTTTAGAAGATGACATTTCCATAAGCCTTCCCCAGTCCAACGCGGCCGTCAGTCGGGCCGCGGCCTGGCTGGCCAATGATTTAAACGCCGATCTCATCGTGGCCGCAACCGCCAGTGGCTCCACAGCCCGCGTGATGTCCCGGTTGAGGCCGCCGATGCCGATTATTGGGCTGACGGCTAGCCCGAAAACCCACCGGCAATTGTGCCTCTCCTGTGGTGTGATTCCAGCCCTCGTGCCGGCTTACGATGACTTGGACGAGATGTTCTGGCAGGTGAAACGCTACCTCATTAACGAATCTCTGGTTGAGCCAGGGAGCCGTATCGTTCTCACAGCCGGCGCGCCTTTGAACGTCGCCGGAACCACCAACCTGATTAAAGTTCTCGAAATCGATTAGACCTCCCACACGATTGGTCCTATTTAAATACCCACCCAGGCTGGGTCAGGGTTGACCTGAATCGCCGCGATCGTTATGATCGGGGCCTGTTTTCTGTCGAATCTTTATTGAAAAGGAGCGTGCACATGGGATTGCAGGATTTGACCTTTTACGATCTGATCTGCCAAAACGCCAATACATATCGCGACCGGGAAGCCTGGTACGAAGTCGCTGATAAGGGCACTCTTACTTTTGCCGGTTTCAAGGAACGTGTGGACCGGTTGGCCTGCGGCCTGCAAAAAGAAGGCATTCAAAAAGGTGACCGCATCGGTGTGCTCGGTAAAAACAGCCTGTCCTTTTTTCTCGTTTATGGCGCCGCCGCTGCCCTCGGCGCCATAGTGTTGCCGATAAACTGGCGCTTATCGGCTGATGAAGTGGTTTTTAATTTAAACGATTGCACCCCTGTGGCTTTCTTCGTCGATCCGGAATATCAACCATTAATCGCTGAAAACAAAGCACGCCTGTCGTCGGTCAGGCACTTCTTCGGGCTGATCCCCAATGGTGATAAATATGCAACCATCGAATCCTTGATGGACAATGACGGTGTTTTTACACCTGAAAAGGTCAGTGCTGAGGATGGTTTCGTGATAATTCATACCGCGGCTGTGGCTGGTCGGCCCCGGGGGGCCCTGCTCAGCCACGGGAATGTCCTCTGCGCCGACATACACCTGATGCACCTGTTCGGTCTGAGTTGCGACGATGTTCACCTGAACCTTTTGCCGCTCTACCATGTGGCCGGTTTGTTTATGACCACAAGCAGTTTTCAGGCCGGGACGATCAATGTCAACATGGTCAAATTCGATGCGGCCCGAGCCGTCGAACTGATTGCTACCAAGAAGATTTCAGTGATGTTCGATTTTTCACCGATCCTGTCCACGATTTTGGAGGAGCAGGAAAAAACCGGAACTGATATCCGCTCCCTGCACGCCGTGCTGGGAATCGAAACCCCGGAAACCATCGAGGCGTATCAACACCGCACGGGCGGATGCTTTTACTGTTTGTACGGTCAGACTGAAACCAGCTTGCTGGCGACCCTCGGGCGCTATGATGACCGGCCCGGTTCGGCGGGCCGACCGATTGCCCTTTCCCGGGTCGCCCTTTTCGATGATAACGACGAGCCGGTGAATACAGGTGAAACCGGTGAAATCGTCATGCGGGGCCCCCTGGTGTTTAAAGGGTATTGGGGCTTAGAAGAGGAGAACAAGCAGACTTTTCGTAACGGCTGGCACCATACTGGCGATCTCGGTCGTTTTGATGAGGATGGATTTCTCTGGTTCGAAGGCCGCAAACCGGACAAGGAATTGATCAAACCCGGCGGCGAAAATGTCTACCCGGCCGAAGTGGAAAAAGTGATTTGTGAACATCCGGCAGTGGATGCAGCGGTGGTATTCGGCGTGCCCGACCCCAAATGGAAAGAAGCCATCTGCGCAGTTTGCCGGCTGAAGCCGGGTGAAACTGTTTCCGAAGAAACGTTGATTACGTTTGTGGGTGACCGGATTGCCCGGTATAAAAAACCCAGCGCCGTCAAATTTACGGATGAGATCCCGCTTTTAAAAGGCGGTTCTCCCGACCGGGCCAAGGTGAAGGAGAGATACGTGGATCGCTTTGTCGCCGACATGTAAAGACAATCGGGTTGGTAATCGAGACTATTGACAAGCATCCGCTTTCATCCAATTAATAGTACTGACTTCAAATTTACCCCTAGAGATATTCGATCCATTCCAACGGGTAAAATTATTCGGCAAGCTTGAATACCCCCACCAAAGAGTGATGGGATGAAAGTGTCCGCTACCCTGTGTGCTTTGTCTAATGAAGGCCTTCCAATTCATGACGAACCGTCGATGCCCGGCCTCGAAAACCATTTGGCAGGCCCGGTAAATCCCGTTGAGGCTTATTTGTAACCCCAAACGAGCGTAAACAAAATGAGAAACTTAACTTAAGTATTTTAATTTGTGGTATAAATTTTCATAATGCTTCAATGAATGAGATAGTTAATCACAAAACAATCTCATTTTGTTGGCCTTTCGGCCCC
>Ga0316197_10000308_pt1 | contig 34682 bp, 20 predicted proteins | sample OudBiesiAoxic_MG_FD_204939 | JGI IMG/M metagenome (GOLD analysis project Ga0316197, IMG submission 204939) | Coastal sediment microbial communities from Oude Bieten Haven, Netherlands - site A oxic | ecosystem: Environmental > Aquatic > Marine > Coastal > Sediment | place: Netherlands... | reverse complement strand
ACGACGGCAATGGCGAGGATGCCAAGAGCTAGCACCAGCTGCCCAATTGGGTCTTTCGGTTTGGATTTTTTCCGGAACGAGTTGGCGAAATTGCTCGGTGTTAGCGCAGTGGTTGCGGGGTTGACCCCGCCGGGAACCGCGTCCTCGTCTGGGATCGGGGTCGGCTCGGTGGCGAGAGCTGTGAGGTAGCTGGCCTGGACGTGGCCGAACATGACATTGGCCCCGTGCTCCAAGACCGCAGGGCCCTCGATGCGCTGACCGGAGATTTTCACCCCGTTCGTCGAACCCAGGTCGCTGACGACGTAGTCGCCATCGTCGTTGAGAGTCAGTTCAGCGTGATTGCCGGAGATCGATTCATCATCGACGACGATCGAATTCTCGTCCGAGCGCCCGAGGGTGATGTGGGGTTGATTGAGTTCGTAGGCGACTTCGCCTTCTGAAGTGGAGATCGTGAGAGTAGCCATAGTGAAAAGAATTTAATGAATGACGCGGGATTGTTCAATGAGTTTGGCGAATTCTTCGAAGAAATATGAGGCATCGTGGGGGCCAGGCGCTGCCTCAGGGTGATATTGGACGCTGAAGGCCGGGTGGACCGTGTGGCGCAGTCCCTCGACGGTGTTGTCGTTGAGATTGATGTGGGTGACCTCGACATCGGCTGGGAGGCGGTCCCCATCGACCGCGAACCCATGGTTCTGCGAGGTGATGGAGACCTTGCCAGAGCGCAGGTCTTTGACCGGCTGGTTCCCGCCGCGGTGACCGAATTTCAGCTTGAATGTGGCTCCGCCGAGCGCGTGCGAGAGGATCTGGTGGCCGAGGCAGATGCCGAAGATCGGGACCTTGCCGAGCAGTTCGCGGATCTCGCCATGGATGTAACCGAGCGCGTCCGGATCGCCAGGCCCGTTCGAGAGGAAAACTCCATCGGGATCCCTCGCGAGCACCTCGGCCGCAGTGGTGGCGGCGCCGACGACATCGACCGTGAAGCCGTGCTGGCGGAGGTTGCGGAGGATGTTGTGCTTGATGCCGAAGTCGTAGGCGACGATATGGTGCTTGGGCTTCGGGAGTGGTAGGAATTGCTCGGTGCCGTCGGTGGCGTGGATATCTTCTGGGCGCACGGTCGGATTCGGGAGCGTCCACTCGCGGCTGAGCGTGTCGTCGGGATCCCATCGGTAAGGCTCGGGTGTGGTGACCTCTTGGACGTAGTCCATGCCGACCATGCTCGGGCTGGCGGCCGCCCTGGCACAGGCCTCGTCGGCTGTGATGTCCTCGGTGGTGAGCAGCGCACGCATGGCGCCCCGCTCCCGTAGATGTTTGGTCAGTGCGCGGGTGTCGATCCCCTGAATGCCGATGATCCCGTTGGCGGCGAGGTAGTCGGCGAGGCTGATCTCGCTGCGCCAGCTACTCGGCGAGTCGCAGAGTTCCTCGATGACGAAGCCGCGCACGTGTGGCTGGTTCGATTCGGAGTCGAGTTGGTTGATCCCGTAGTTCCCGATCAGCGGGTAGGTCATGGCGACGATCTGGCCACGGTAGGATGGATCGGTCAAGACCTCCTGGTATCCCGTCATCGAGGTGTTGAAGCAGGCTTCACCGAAGCTCGACCCGCTGGCACCAAACGCTTCGCCCTCGAAACTGCGTCCGTCTTCTAGGGCGAGAATGGCTCTGCTCATGGGTGTGGTGGTTGGTCGGGTTCGGCTGGTGGAGAGGAGTTGCGATCGGGGCGGGGAGCCCCAGTGGAATCGCCTCATCCTTACAGATTCTCATGCGGATGCAAGCAGTGAGACGTGGGGATTTGCTAGAGCTTGTCTTTCCACCTAATCGGCTGCAGGCTAGGCGCTTATCGGAATGTCCGAACCAAGCAATACCCCTGCAGGCCCCGACGGGGAGAAGCCGCACCTGAAATTCAAGCGCGATGTCCTGCCCAAACTCACCCGCCGCTCTGAACCCGTGCTCAGGCCGGTGCCGACGGCTGAGAAACATACCTTGGAGGAGACCGACTCCCTCATCAAGTGGATCGGGCTAGCGATCATGGTCGTCGTGGTCGCCGCCGCAGTTGCCCTGGTGACGAACTGGCGCCCAGGCGCCTCGGTGGAGACGGCGCAGCCAGTCGAACCATCGGCAGCCGAACTCCTCGAGCTGGATCGGCAGGAAGTCCGATCCATCGCCAAGCAATACTTGGCGTCTTCGACTGTCATCGGGCGGCTGAAGCATGTCCGGCACGCAGAGCGGGTCGCCCCGCTGATGAAGGCCTACGATGCTTCGCGGGGGCTCCTGCCGCTCGAAACTAGGAGCTTCGATCGGGTTGAGCCGTATCCGATCGACGGTCTACCATTCTGGTATGCGGTGGTGAACACTCCGGATAGCCGCGAGATCCTCCTGCTCGAGAAAACCGACGAAGGCTTTATGGTCGATTGGGAGACCCATGTCGGCCACAATCCGGTTTCCCCCGATGCCTATGTCCGGGAGCGGCCGCGCGGTCGCTTGGAGTTCCGCGTCTACGTCTCGCCCGATGATTACTATGCCGGTCTGTTTCACGACCGCGGAAACTTTCTCGCTGCTAGGCTCGAGTTCGCCGAGAGCAAGGTTTACCTCATCGGCTACATCGAGCGGAAGTCTGCTGACTTTAGCCGATTCCTCAAACTCGTCGACCAGCGCAAACAGGTGCCACTGATCCTTTCGCTCGAATGGCCGACAGACGACGGCGTGGGGATGAGCACCCCCCCCCAGGTGAAGATTGAGGGCCTGGTCGCCGAGCGCTGGGTGATCGTCGGAGAATAGATCCCCGGACAAGCCCTAGGGCGTGCGGCGGCGTCGCAGGCAGAGGAGCGCCGCTGCGAGGCTGATCAAAATGCCGGGGTCGGTCTCTGGAATCTGTGCAATGTCCCAGCCGACGTCGTCGAGGCCAGCGACGTCGAGGGCGGTAATCAACTTCACATCACCTGACATGATGTCTGGATCCAGAGATGCCTCTTGCAGCGTGGCAGTCCCCCAGATCGTGCTGGTCGTCCCGTTCGCCCAATGATCGTAGCGGCTGCTAGAAGCGCTGAAGTAGAGCGGGACATCCCCACCATATTCCGCGATGGCTCCGGCTCCCGTGAACTGGCCTGCCGAGACCTGGCTATCCCACGATTGGGCGGTGCCAATTCCCAGAACGTGCCCGATCTCGTGCAGCAGGGTCGAATAGAGATGTTGTTCGGAGCCGCTGCCGTCGGAGCTCGTATCCCAACTGGTCGTGTTGTTCACCGAGAGAAAGCCGCCCCAGGGGGCAAAGTCGGTGCTGCCAACCCCGATCTCGCCGCGCGTCTTCACCGCCTTGTCGAATTCGGATCCGCCAAACGCGAAGGTGGATGCTCCTCCATAGCCGGCCTCGGCCAGCTTCGTCCCTTCAAACGGGCGCGCCCCGACGTAAAGGATGATCGTGTCCGCTGCGATCGCGACGTCGTCCACCGTCTGGGTCGCCCCAGTCGATGGGTTGGTGAAATTGATCTGCCAGGACTCGGGCGTAAACGTCGAATAGGTTCCCGTGGGAGTGATCGGATCGAGATCGTCCTCCAAGAGGTTCCCAAAGAAGGCCGTCGCATCCTCGAGTCGATTTCGCTCGGCCGATCCCGCGGAAAAGTAGTTCCCAGTGTCGTAAGTATAGTCGATCTGGATGACGATCGCCTCAGCTGGGCGCGTGATCAGCCCAGCCAAAAGCAGGCAGCCGCTGGTGCGAACGAGAAAGGGGAGGAACCTCATAAATTGTTGAACAACTGGGAGATACTGCAATAGTCTTAAATATTAATTTTACAACTATTACAGCATTAAGCTGTTATTTCAACAATTTGCTCTATTTTTCATAAATTTATCGATACCTTTAATAAATTCTGGGCGCAGCGGTCGGGTTGTCGAGCGTCTCAGGCTCCGATCTGGCTGCCGAAGCCTAAAATTCGTTTTGCCACATCATCGACTCCACCGGCAGTGGGGAGCGTTGGTTGTATTTGGCAGAGGGTTTGCGATTGTAAAAGGTGTCGATATCGCCCTCGACGGTGAAATAGATCAATTGCCCGACCGGCATGCCGTGATAGACGCGCACTGACTGGTTCACTGAGATCTCCAGCGTCCAGTGATTACAGAATCCGACGTCGCCCTTGCCAGCGGTGGCGTGGATGTCGATTCCGAGGCGCCCGACGCTGCTCTTGCCTTCGAGGAAGGGGACATGTTTGTGGGACTCGGTGTATTCCTCGGTCACGCCGAGGTAGGTCATCCCTGGTTGTAGTACGATGCCCTCATCGGGGATTTCGAAATGCTCGATCTGATTGTGTTTGCGGGCGTCGAGCACCTCGTCTTTGTAGGTGGCGAGTGCTTTGCCGAGGTGGACATCGTAGGAGTTGGTGCCGAGGCAGGACTCGGTGAATGGCTCGATGATGATGTCGCCGGAGTGCATGGCGTCGCGGATGGAGTGGTCAGAAAGGATCATGGTTCGGGTGGCGGACAAGGTGACCGCAGATAGAGCAAATGGCGCAGAGGTCTCGGGGTGGCTGGGTAGAGATGGCGAAAACTTGAACCACCCTTCTAGGCGGCTTTTTTCTTGTCTGTCTTCTGCTTTGGTTGTCTCTCCTTGCGTTTGACCGGGCGGGTGTCTTCCGGAACGCGCAGCTCCTTGCGCAGCCGGTCGAGCTCGGCTTTCAGGCTGGTCGATACCTCGCCCGGCGCGGAGTCGTAGATATTGGTGAGTTCGTTAGGATCGTTCTTCAGATTGAACAGCTCCCACTCGTTGGTGTTGTAGTAGTGGATGAGTTTGTGATCACCCATGCGCACTCCGTAGTGGCGGCGGACGCTGTGCGCACCGGGGAACTCGTAGTAGTGGTAGTAGAAGGACTTCCGCCAGCCCTCCGGCGTCTCGCCTCTGAAAACCGGCACCAGTGAGGCCCCCTGCATCGGCTCGGGGATGGTCTTGACGCCTGCGATGTCGAGGAAGGTCTGGGCGAAGTCGAGGTTGGACACGAAGTCGTCGCGGTTCACCGACCCCGGTTTGATCACCCCGGGCCAGCGCACCATGAAAGGGGTCTTGAATGACTCTTCGTACATCCAGCGCTTGTCGTACCAGCCGTGCTCGCCGAGATACCAGCCCTGATCGGAGGCGTAGATCACGACGGTGTTTTTGGTCAGGCCATTCTCGTCGAGGTAGTCGAGCACGCGGCCGACGTTGTCGTCGACGGCGGCGACGCAGCGCAGGTAGTCTTTGGCGTAGCGCTGGTACTTCCAGCGGACGAGATCTCTGCCCTGCAGATTCGCTTTCTCGAAGGCCTCGTTCTTCGGGCCGTAGGCGGCATTCCAGAGCTTGAGCTGTTCCTCGTTCAGGCCGCGTGGTGAAGTGAGTTTGAGGTCGCCGGCGGAGAGGTGGTTGGCGATGGTCATTGCCTGGGACGAAGCTGGCGAAGCGCGGTTCTCGTAATCATCCCACAGCGTCTCTGGTTCGGGGATCTCGACGTCGTCATACATGCGGAGGTACTTCGGACCCGGTTGCCAGTTGCGGTGAGGGGCTTTGTGCTGGCACATCAGCATGAATGGTTTGTCTTTGTCGCGCCCCTGATCGAGCCAGTCGAGCGCCAGGTCGGTGATGATCTCGGTGGTGTATCCGGTGATCTTTGCGGTGCCGGTCGGGCTCTTCATCGGCGGGTTGTAGTAGGGGCCTTGCCCGAGCAATACCTGCCAGTGGTCGAATCCGGTCGGGTCGGATTTGAGATGCCACTTGCCGATCATCGCCGTCTGGTAGCCGGCCGTCTGCAAGAGTTTGGGAAAGGTCTGCTGCGAACCATCGAAGCGGTCGCCGTTCGTCATGAAGCCGTTGAGGTGGCTGTATTTGCCGGTGAGGATGACCGCCCGGCTGGGGCCGCAGATCGAATTGGTGACGAAACAGTTGTGGAATAGCATGCCCTCGTTGGCGATGCGGTCGAGATGCGGGGTCTGGTTGCGCGTCGAACCGTAGGCGCTGATCGCCTGGTAGGCGTGGTCGTCGCTGAACAGCAGGACGATGTTCGGCCTGTCAGGAGCCGCCTGAATCGCAGGCGCTCCGATCAGGCACAGTTGACACATCAGGCTGAGAACAAGGAATAGGGAAAATGGCATGGGGCGATCCTAGCGGGGCAAGCTCAAGCCTGCAAATCAGAAGCGCAGCAGATTCGGACGCTGGTCTGCGGTCTATGCAGACCCGATCGGCGGTCCAATGGGTGGTAAGCTCTTGGCCGAAACTCATCCAGCGACACCGGCGCGGTCGGCCAGTCCCCGCGTGGGCTGTATCCGCCGCCACCGGCTCCAGACTGGTCTAGGGGGGGCAGATGTCAGATAAATCGGCATTTCCCGACTCATTTCAATTGGTTCGAAACCGCCGCGAGAAGTGCTAGCCGATCCTAGAGAAGAGATGATGAAGCCGACACGACCTAGCCGCCTAGCATCAAGAGTGGGCGTCGTGGGAAGCTGCCGCGACGGGCGCCAACTCGATCCCAGGAGGCGCTGGGCAGTGATCCGTTTTGGAGCCGGTTGGGCTCGCCATCCGTGGGCGATTCATCTAGCCTGCGGCCAATCTCCTCACTCCGAATGAATCCCCTGACCCCCCTAGCCGTGGTTTCCGTCGCGGTACTTTTTGCTGCGGTCCCGAGGGCTTGGGCTGCCACGCCGGTGCACGAGTTCGATGCCGCGAGTTCGAGCAATGTGCTCAGCGGAACCAATCTGGTGCAGTGGGTAGACATCGGCCCTGGCCACAATTACAGCGGTGGGCTCTTCAATATTGACCTCAACCGGGCGAGTGCGATCCAGCTCACGTCCGGGTTCTCTTCGCCCGGCACCAATTTTACGGCCTCATTCCAGTCGGCGGGAGGAAACACCAGCGGTGCCAAGCCAGAGGGGGAGCCGCAGAGCGCCTCGATCGGCAACGGTCTCACCGATGGCAGTATCGAGATCTGGTTCCGCGCAGATCTCTCCGATACCAACCGCCTAGGCCACCAGGTGCTCTTCGAATCGGGCGCTGGGACTAACGGCTTCACCATCTCTGTGAATACAAATGGCATCTTCGACGCCGAACTGCGTATCCTCAAGGCCTGGAGCAATGTGAAGATTGTCGATCTCGTGGTGCCGCTAGCAGGTTTTGACTCGAGCGAATTCATCCAGGCTGTGGTCACGTTCGACGGCGACTCGGTGGTGGACAACAACGATACCGTGAGAGTCTATGCTCGCGACATCGCTGGCCACAGTGCGTATGGCGAATCGACGGGGCTCGAGTTTTCTACGCTCGCGGGCTCCGACGATTCTTGCGCTTTCAACGCAGCCAACAACACGACCTTCGGCAGCTTCGGAAGCTCTGGTGGCAATAGCGGCAACGGGGCTTCTCTATCGGCCTTCGCTGGTGAGATCGCCCTGATCCGCGTCTATGACACCGCGATCACGCAGCAAGACATCGGCGACAGTTTTGCGGTCATTGCCGACGTCGGCGATGATGACGGTGATGGCATGAGCAATTTCTGGGAAGGGTTCCACGGGTTCGATAAGGATGATCCATCTGATGCGACGCTCGATGCGGACAGTGACGGCCTCGACAACCGGGGCGAATTTGATGCGAAGACGGATCCGAACAGATCCGATACGGATTCGGACACGCTTAGCGATGGGGCAGAGATCGACCTCGGTTCAAACCCGCTGGCTGAGGATAGTGATGGCGATGGCCTCGGCGACGCGGACGAGATCGCGCCCGATCCATACGTGACCAGCCCGATCTTAAGCGACAGCGATAGCGACGGCGTCGATGACCCGGTCGAGCTCATGATCGGGACCGATCCGACGGATCCTGCCAGCATCGGAACCTCGATGGTCATCACCGAATTCATGGCTTCGAACGGGTTCAGCCTTGAGGATGAGGACGGCGACTCGAGTGATTGGATCGAACTTCTCAACCCGACCGCGCTTCCGGTGGATCTCTCCGGCATGGCGCTGACTGACGAGACCTCGATCCCGCAGAAGTGGCTATTCCCGGAGGGATCGATCGTGGAACCGGGAGAGTTCTTGATCGTTTTCGCATCGGGGAAGAACCGCCGGATCGACGGCCAGCCGTTGCACACCAACTTTAACCTCTCTTCAGCTGGCGAATATCTCGGATTGATCGCTGCCGATGGGACAACGGCCGTGTCGGAATTCGATCCGGCCTATTCCGCGCAGCGGAGCGACGTCAGCTTCGGTTTCACTGGGCTCTACCTTCCCGACCCTAGCCCAGGGGTGGTCAACGGACGGGGCGTGAGCGGTTTTGTCGAAGATCTATCGATCTCAGTCGATCGGGGGTTCTTCACCAACCCGTTCACGACGATGATCTCAACCCAGACCCCTGGTGCGACGATCGTCTATACGACGGACAGCAGCACGCCTACGCTTAGCAATGGGACACAGGTCGAGGCTTCGGCGATGACCCTGCAGATCGGAGCGACGACCGTACTGCGGGCCGCCGCGTTCAAACCGGACCTGGCGCCCGCGCCCACCGCCACCACGACTTATCTGTTCCTCGACGATGTCGTCACCCAGAGTGACGATCCGGACGCCTACGACTACCCGACCTGGGACAATCTCGATGGGGCACGCACCTCCGATTACGGGATGGATGCCAGCATCGCGGGAGGCCTGTTCGCGCTCGACGAGGTCAAGGCGTCGCTCGCGGCTCTGCCGACCGTCTCGATCGCCACCGATGCTGCGAGTTTGTTCGATCGCGAATCTGGTAACTACTCGAACAGCAAGAAGGGTGGGGGGGCATGGGAGCGAGAGGTGTCGATAGAGCTGTTCGGGTTTGAACATGGGCAGACGATGCAGTGCAACACGGGTCTGCGGCTGGCTGGCAATGCCTCGCGGAGCGCCAACCGTCACAAACACAATATGCGGGTCGCCTTCCGCCGTGAGTATGGGGCAGGCGTGCTCGAGTTTCCGCTTTTCCCAGGGGAGGAGGTCACCAGCTTCAACAGCATCCAGCTGCGGGCAGGCAATGGTGATTCATGGGTCAATCCCGGGGTTCGGGACCGCGCCACCTACCTGCGGGACCAGTGGCACCGTGATGTCCAGATTGCGATGGGACAGCACTCGCAGGCCCAGATGTTCGCGCACCTCTATATCAATGGGATGTACTGGGGAGTCTTCCATCTATTCGAACGTATCGAAGACAATTTCATGGTCGAGCATTTCGGTGGCAGCGAGGCGGACTGGGATGTGCGCGATCATGTGTCTGCTTTCGATGGCGACAACGACAGCTGGAATGCCGCGGTCGCGATCGCCGACGATTCCGCCACGATGGTCGATGCGGAGAACTATGCCGAACTGCAAGAATACGTCGATTACACCCACCTGATCGATTACCTGCTGATCCATTTCTATTCCAATTCCGACGACTGGGACCAGAACAATCTGCGATCGGGGCGGAACCGGGTCGTGCCTGATACCTACGAGTTCTTCGCCTGGGATCAGGAGCGCACACTGCTCAACAGCCTTGCCGCGCCAAACGTCAATGGGGCGATCGCCATCGACAAGGACACCAACACCTCGAGCAAGAAGGGGATGACCCATTTCCACCAGCGCTTGCGCGCCAATCCGGAATACCGTCTGCTGTTCGCCGATCGCGTGCGGAGACACTGTTTCCACGACGGGAGCCTGACGCCCGCGCGTGCAGCCGCGATCTGGGATCTGCGCGCCGCAGAAGTCCGCCCGGCAATGATCGCTGAATCGGCGCGGTGGGGCGATCTCCACGGCGTCGCCAAAACGCCGGCCGATTGGGAGAGCCGTGTCGCCTTAGAGAAATCCGGGTGGTTCGACATCCGCACGCCGATTTTCATCGATCTGCTGCGCGACCGTGACCTCTACCCAGAGACGGCTGCGCCAGAATTTGCGATCGATGGAGTGCCGCAGCACGGGGGCGACGCTGCCCAGGATTCCCAACTGAGTATCTCGGCGCCGAGTGGTACGATCTATTACACCTTGGACGGTAGCGATCCGCGCGAGGCGGTCACCGGGAATCCGCTTGGAACCCCATACGCGGCTCCGATCACTCTCTCCCAGTCGCTACTCGCAAAGACCCGGACGCTCGACGGGGGCGAGTGGTCGGCTCTGACTGAGACGCGATTCCTGGTCGGTCACCAAGCGGCGGCGGGCGACATTGTCGTTTCAGAATTGATGTATCATCCGGCGGGAGATGGGCTTGCCGAGTTCATTGAGCTTCTCAATATCTCCGATGGCACCGTAGATTTGAGTGGCTGCCAATTCACCGAGGGGGTCGAATTCCAGTTTCAGATCGGCACCCGACTCGCGCCGGGTGAGCGTATGTTGATCGTCCGCGACGTCGCCTCATTCGAGATAGCGCATGGAGCGGGGCTCCCGGTGGCTGGGGAATTCGCCAACAACACGGCTCTCGCAGACAGCGGAGAGCCTCTCAGGCTCGCCGGCCATGATGGCTCGACGGTGCTGGGTTTCAGTTACAACGACCGGGGGGCTTGGCCGCGCGGTGCCGATGGTCAGGGATACAGTCTGATCCTCATCGATCCAGCGTCCTTTCCAGATCACAGCGATCCTGCTAGCTGGCGAACTAGCCGAGATGCTGGCGGCCACCCCAACTCGACCGACCTCGTGTCGTTTGGCGACTGGGCGGACCTGCATGGGATCACCGACCCGCTCCAGGACGACGACGGTGATCAGCTTGCCGCCGCAGTCGAATTTGTGCTCGGCAGTGATCCAAACGAGAATTCGCCGGCGCCGATCTTCAGTTCGAGCCTCGAAGAGGACGGTGGCGAACACTATCTGTCGCTGCGGTTCCAGCGTGCGGTTGGCGCCGATCAGGCTCTTGTCACCGTCGAGCACAGCGGTGATCTCGAATCCTGGTCCTCGGCTCCGGGGCAGACGCAGCTGCTGCGCAACGAGCGTGTCGGTTCTGTGGAGATCCTGACTCTGCGTAGTCTGGTCCCGGCCACAGCTGGAGGGCGCCAATTCATCCGCTTGCAAATCTCAGTGCCACAACTTTGAGCCGTGCCCTAGTCGCCCCGAAACCGGGGTGGGGCGAAATGAACCATCCTTTCGGGCGGTGCCGGATGCGCCCGCTGACGCCGGATGAGCGGATGCAGTCGACCTGGGTCGATGCTGAGCCGATGGTCGAGGTGGCGGAAGGATTCATCAAGCCGAGCGATCGGCTGGACTCGTTCGAGTGTCTGGAACTCTGCAACCGCCAGTACTGGTTCCGCGTGCTCGACTGCTTCGACGAAGACCTCCCTGGACTGGCGAGCGCAGTCCGGGGCGCTAGCCAGTGACTGACCCGAATGTCGCTGGAAGTTCGGCGAATGCCGAATCAGAATCAAGGAGATGGGGCGTCCCGCCGCTTCATTGACGCCGGGCGAGACGCCCAATCCTCCTTGTGTATCCAGTTCCTCGCCGGGCGTGGATTCTAGCAACCGTAACCTACAGGTATCCGGCGTCGTGTTGTGAGCCGGCCCGAATGGTTCTCATCTGGCGACGAACTCGGAGTTCGAACAACTGCGGCGCTTTGGATCGGCGCCGGATCACTTGCTCTAGTTGAGCCTCCAGATGGCGTGTAGTTTCTGCACGGTTTCGTCTGCGTTGTCGCCACCGGACATTTTGCGTTCGATCCGGCGGACGACGAAGCGTTTGGCATCGGCAGGCAGCTGTTCGAACCATTGTCCGGCCTCGGCGAGCTTCTCTGGGTGGGCGGCGTAGTGGTTGAGCCCATCGTTCGCGAGGCTGTTGCGACCTCCGCCGGGATGCAGGGCGTCGATGACGGGTAGTGCTTGTGTCGGATCGAAGCCGGCTCGCTCGAATGGCATGAAGGCGCCACCTCCAACCATCACGCCGGGATGTGCTCGCGCCAATTCGAGTGCTTTCGCCGGATCATTCTTCAAAACGTCGACGATGATCGAGAATTTGGCATACGGGGCGGCGTTGATCTGATCTGCGATCTGCCAAGCGGCTTCAGGGGCCTGTCTGGCGATCTGTGATACCAGGTTGTGACGGAGGGCGAAGCTGTGGCCGTTGCCGTCGGGCGGTCCGCTGGCTGCACGCGATGCGAACCATGTCACACAGCCATCCCGATCGCGCTCGAGCCAGATCTGAACAATTCTCAACCAGCGGTCGTCCGAACCGGAGAGGGCCTTCTCCAGCATCGCTGGAAATAGGTCGAGATCGCAGGTGGCGAGCAAAAGTTCGAACTTCAGCGTTTCGGACAGTGGTGAGCCTTTCGGTGGAGTCGTCTGTGATACGGCGGCACCTCCCGCGCTGATTATGGTATCATCCGACGGCTCGGCTGTCGCAATTCGTGCATCCATCCCGCCTTGGGGCGGCTCTGGTTCCCGATGCTTGCCGGATTTTCCCAATAGGAACCCGGCCAGCATCGCTAGCGTGACGGCCACTAGCTTTGACAAATTGGCCACGTTCATGACCCGTCGTTCAGGCCTGCGGATTGTTTGATCGACTCGCGTTCTACTTGGGTGAAATCGAGTGACTCGAGCGTGGCATGTGCCCATGCGAGAGGTTGGTCGCGGAGGATCCTCGCCACGCTGCTCACCCTGGCTTCCGCTTTATCGATCTCGTTCGCCCACTGGATGGCTGTGTCAGGATTCGCGTGGCGCGAAGCGTTGATCAGACCCTCAATGCCGGCGTCGCGTTCGCTGCCGGGTTCTTGCTGGGTGAGCCAGGTTGAGGCAGCGGTCGGGTCGCTCGTCGCCCAAGTGTAGAGTGCGCTCTTGATGATCGGGGAGCGGTTCCCTGGTGAGTGGATCTCACTGGCGGCGCTTGCGAGGGCCGCCGCTGGGTCGGTTTTCGCCTGCTGGTCCAGCAACCATGCATGGGCGATCTCGCGCGCTTGGGGGTCGGTGATCTCACCCAGTCGTGCGAGACCGACCTCGACATCGGTGGGTCTCCAATGCCGTGGAGCCGAGAGGACCGCTGCGCCATCGTCGTTTGCGAAGAGTTCCGCCGGCAGGTCGGCGAGGTAGTCGATCATGCCGCTGGCGCTGTGTGGAACGAATTTCGGCATCGCCGCGCCAGGATCTTCGCCAGCCTCGACCGACCACTCGAATGCGCCGAGCGGATCGTCGCCCGAGATCCTGCCAGCGATTTGAATCGAGACGAAGTCCTCGCCGGAATAGCCCTGCCTGGACAGGTGCTGCGATCCTTCGTAGTCGCCACCCATCGCGAACAGCTCGGCTGCACGCGCGGGATCGGTCTTGATCAATGCGGCAGCGAGGGCGCGGTAGGCACGCGATTTGGCTGCGCCTTCGTCAAGCCTAGCGACCCAGTCAGCCGCTGCATCTGGGTCGTTCTCTGCCCAGCTGAGAGCGATGTCGGCCTTCACGCCATCCCGTGCCGCATCACTAAGTTGCGGGAGCACCGCCAGCATCGCCTGCAGATCCTGCGAGGCGAGCATCCGGGCGGCCTGGGAGATGTGGTAGTGGCTGAAGCGATGATCGTTGTGGAGCCGGAAGAAGTCGGCTGGGCGGCGATTCGCTAGATCCGACTCGACGATGCTGATTGCTCCAGAGCGCTGTGCTTCGTCCAGTGTTTCGATGGCTCCGAGCGCGGCGTCTAGATCGAGACGTGCCCAATGTTTGCAGAACATTGCGAGGGAGGGGGAGTCAGGAGCCTCTGGATATTCTGTGGAAAAGAATGCGAATCCGCCGGCCGGGTCCAGTTCGATCCAGCGGTCGATCACAGGGAGAATATTCTCGAAGCTCCAATCACCATCGCGCTCCGCCATGAGCCGGCGAACGAGATCGGGTAGGTCTTCGAGCTCTGTGTTGGTCAGACTCTCGAGAAACGCGAGGCGCGCTGCCAGTGCAGGGGTGTTGATTGCTGCCGCCGCCGGACGATACGATCCCGGCGTGACGGCGGTAGGCAGGGGCCGGGAGACGGGCGGTGTCGGAGGCTCGGATGGGGGATCAAATATCCGCCCGCCCGACAATCCAAGCCCGAAGGCGAAGATGCCAGCCACTAGCCAGATCACCGAGTTTCTTCTCAAGGCTCAACCGTAGGCGATCCGCATGTGCCCGGCAATCACCGAGTGGGAGTGCCACGTGTTGCTCGTCCGACCGCCTTCAACTTGCATCATCCAAAAAAATCTGGAGGCGGGGCGACCACGAGGGCGCATGGCTGGTGATCGAGGAGCTGCCCCTGATCGACCGGGGGGGCGAGGTGATCGACCTGCGGCTGCGGGGGCTGACTTGACAGGATCGCCGATAGGGCGGTATAACCCTTTCACTTTCATCCCACCGTGGTGGATCCATTTCCCGATGGGGGACGATTGGGGGACGATTGGGGGATGATCCAGATCGGCCTTGTGGCCGACAGAATATCCCAGACAGTTCTGCAAAGAAAATGCTCGCCCTTCTATCGCTCAAAGGAGAATCCGATCGCTCTGATTGGTGGATCACGACAATAGTGGCAGGCGTAATTGTGCAGGGTGCGATTGTTGTCGCCTTGATCGCGAGATTCCAGGAGACCGGCGCTAACTGGATCACATTCATTGCTTCAATATTGGTGGGAGTGGTCGCCTTATGGGCGACGATTGCCGTCACTGCCCGACGCTTCAGGGATCGCGGCGATTCACCATGGATGACGGTGCTCTTGGCTGTCCCAATATTGGGTGAACTCTGGGTTCTAGTGGTATGCGGGTGTCTCCCTAATCCGATTCAAGCCAGACGACGAGTTGTGGCCCGTCAGGTAACCCGCGGCTCCGAGAAAAAATCTGCAGAACAAAGCGAGGATGCAAATCGCGGAGATCGCCCCTGATTCGCTTCGCTCTGGAGTGATTGACGGCGCGATCGCTTCTCTATAACGTTCGGCAACCATAAAAACCGTAGGCGCCCGGTGCCGACAATATCATGAAAATAGCGAAAGAATCGATTCCGGAAAGACTCAACGTTCCAGGTGCAATCGCCCGTCAGGAACTCAACTTCGGCGATGCCACCGGCTACGGCAGCATCGCTGGAGAGTATTTTTCACTTAAGACAGGAACGGACATCGCCGCTCTGCTCAAAGGCCTAGAATCGGATCTCTGCCAGTCTCCCCATTGGGGGTACATGATTGAGGGCGAGGTGACCGTTTCCTATTCCGATGGTACCGAGGAGACTGTGGTAGGAGGGGAGCTCTTCTACTGGCCGCCTGGGCACTCCGTCAGAGCTGGCGCCGATGCAGAAATTATCCTCTTCAGTCCGCAGGCTGAACACTGCGCCGTCGTGGATCACCTCAAGAACCAGCTGACTGGCTGACAGGCTTAAGCGGCATCGTGCCGAGGTCTTCGTGTTGGCAGGGCACTGCCACAACGAGTAGGTGAAGCTCCTGGTTGTCGGCGATCCACGCCCGCATCTTGCGAGCGGATGTATGACGAGTTGGTGCACGGACTTACGAGAATTTAGCTGTTGCAAGAATCGTTCCAAAACCTGACAATCCCGCAGGAGATGAACATTAGACTGAAACGGTCTGGCCATGACCCTGGGGTAGAGATGACAAAAGGCTGCAGTTCGTCATGGGGTTTGCAAGAAGGCGGAGACGGTAGCTTGCCGGGTGACGAAGACGCCTATTCTACAGACCCCACCGAGTCCGGGAATACGTTGTGTGGTTCGCGATCCGCGATGAGTTCAGATCTAGCGCTGCGGGTCAAATTCTCCACTCAGGTGGGCGTGGCATCGCTACCTTCTAGTCGCGATTTGGATGGTGCTAGGAAATCTCTGCTGATTGCTTGTCTGTTGCTGATGATGCCGATGTCCCTCTGGGCTGGCCACGATCATGAAGAGAATGATTTTGAAATTGAAATCGGTGGTGGGTGGACAAGCGGAGTGTTGATGCCCGAGTCTCCTTTCGGGGGGAACTACCTCGGTGATTTTTTCCCGGGTGAATCGGTGAGCTATGGCATCATGGATGCATTGCCAACTGGCGGAGTCGGCGCTGAATTCGGAGCTCGATGGGTTGAGCTGTCGTTCGATATCATCAACTATGATCCATCGTTTGACCAGTTCACAGTGACCACCCAGTCTGACAACCTGATCAATCTCGAGACGGATGCGATCGTTGTCGGTGACGTTCCAAATCTATCTGTTGAATCGGTTTTTTATTATCCAGGTACAAGCAATGATCTGTGGATCGAATTTTCAAAACCGACTGGAGTCGGCAACTGGGGATTAGACAACGTGACAGTTGACTGGAACATCAACAATGTTCCGGAACCCTCGACGACGGGGTTGATGCTGGCATTTTTGATTGGCTTACTCGTCCGTCGCCGGCGGTGATGGATTCGGCCTGGTTTGCAACTCGATGCCCTGTTGTCCCCTGTTGCATGTGGGGGTGACCCTGTGGTGATCCCTCCTCCTTCTATCGACTCGCGATCACCTTCGCCACCGCCCGTTGCCAGATCCCTGCACTCCGCGTTGCAATCGGTCTGGCTCGGTCGGTCGTCACCTGTCCCCCGATGGGGAAGGGATCATTGTAAACAATTGGTGCTCACGAGAGGAATCGAACCTCCACGGGTTGCCCCACAGGATCCTTAATCCTGCGCGTCTACCAATTCCGCCACGTGAGCATGGTAGTTGAAACCGAGCGAGATTGTTACGCGCTCCGGGCAGGGTCGCAAGTGCTTTCTTCGGGTTTTTCCGCTGGCTGCGCGGCCTATGGGTTGGCGTCTTGCTGGCGTGGATTGCCAGGCGTCAGGCGCCGAGGCCGTCAATCCTCGCTGGGCCTACTTTGCCATCGCTAGCCGCACGCTGATTTTTGCCACGGAGACGCGGCCTGCGTCGTCCATGGCCTGTAGCTCGTAGTCGCCGACTTTGGGTTGCCAGGCGAGCGGTTCGGCGGGTGGGCTGGCGCCGAGGTAGCGGCGGTCGGCGAACCAGTGGATCTGCTGGGTGCCTGGGGCGGCGTTGGCTTCGAGCAGCAGGCGGTTCTGCTGGAGCGCCTCGGGGTTGCTCTGGATGTAGTAGGTGAGCGCCGACTGCGGGCTGAGGATCTTGGGCGCTGGGCCGACGCTGGCGTTCTGATGCGGCTTATCGTTTGCGAGGAGGAGTGGGGTGCTAGCGCGGGGGAAGCCAGCTTTGCGGAATTGTTCGAGGCGATCCGCAGACCAGACTTCGACGACCTTGCCGTCGAGTGCCTGGTGGACCGAGCAAGATTTGATGGGCGAGACGCCGCCGATAAACCAGCCATCGCGACAGTGCGGGCAGTGTTTGCCGGCGAGGTCGCCCGACAACGCGCACATCGAGACGCGCACCACGTCTTGCGGTGGTGACTCACTCTCCGGACTGCTTTCGAGGTCGAGCTGGTGGACCGTCTGCCAGAGCAACGGCGCTGCGGTCTCGCTGGCGAAGAGGCCGGGCATCCCGCGGCCGCTAAAGTGGCCGACCCACACACACAGCACCCAATCGCCCATGACGCCACAGGCCCAGGCATCGCGGAATCCGTTGGAGGTGCCAGTCTTCCAAGCGAGGCCCAGTGGGGCTGCCGGATCATCGCCGCGGAGGGCATTCAAGGTGAGCCAGCAGGCAGCTTTCGAGAGCCTGCCCTGCCGGGGCACGACGAGTTCGGAGTAGAGCCGCGCGAGATCTTCAAGCCGCATCTCGGTCGCACCGATCGCTAGGGCGAGACCGTGGCTGCGCTCCGGTAGGTACGAACCGGAGGCTCTGAGGAAGCCTTCCAAGCCACCGTCAGGCAGGCGGTAGGCGAGCTCGACGGCGGGCACGTTGCGGCTGAGCCGCAGGGCTTCGCTCGCGGCGATCGGACCGAGGAACTGGCGGTCGCTGTTCTCCGGATTGTAGCCGGCGAAGCGTTTTGGGGCGTCATCGAGCAGTGTCTGTGGCTGGATGATACCGGCATCGAGCGCCAGTGCGTAGATGAAGGGTTTGAGCGTGGATCCGGGCGAGCGTGGTGCGCGGGTGCCGTCCACCTGACCGGCGATGTCAGCGTTGTGAAATTCCGCCGATCCGACACTGGCGCGGATCTCTCCCGTCGGCGCGTGCAGCAAAACCGCGGAGGCGTTGCGCAGGCCATGCGAGTGCCAGCGGGCAAGGAAGTTGCGGATCGATTGCTCGACGATCTCTTGCTGTGCGAGATCGATCGAGGTGGGGACGTCGAGGCGCTCCGGATTCTCTCGCAGGCTCCGTCGCGCGAAGTGAGGGGCTTGGCGAGGGATTGCGGTCGGCATCAGATTGAACTCCGCGTCGAGTTCGTTGGGGGGCTCGCCGTGGTTGGCCCGGAGGCGTGTCATGAGTCGTGCCTGGGCAGTGGCCAGCGAGGCATTGCCGGCCTCCCTCGGACGCCGCGTGCTCGGGCTCTGAGGGATGGCGCTGAGGCTGGCGGCCTCGCGCAGGGTGAGTTCGGAAGCGGGCTTCCCGCACCAGCGGAAGCTCGCGGCGCGTGCCCCCTCCACATTTCCGCCGTAGGGGGCGATGGTAAAATACGCCCCGGCGATCTCATCTTTGGAATAGTGCCGCTCCAACTGGACCGCGCGGAACATCTGCCCGAGCTTGCCGAAAGGTGAGCGGGTGCGGAGCCCCCAGCGCAGCCGGCTCAACTGCATGGTGATGGTGGAGCCACCGCCGAGCCTCTGTCCTGAGACGACTCCCCAGGCCGCCCGCGCGATCGACCGCGGATCCACACCGTGGTGGCTGTAGAACCGCCGGTCTTCCATCTCGAGTGTCGCTTCCAGCAGTTCGGGGGCGAGCTGTCCGACCGTCGCAGGGAGGCGAAGTTTCCCGTCGCTGGTGGTGGTCAGGAAAATCACCTCGCCATCACCGCCGAGCACGGTGCGCGAGTATTCCAGATCTGGCGGTAGCAGTTTTGGTTTCGGTAGAAAGCAGTAGCCGAGGGCGAGCACAGCCAACAGGATTCCCGAGCGCTTGATCCAACGCAGGCAGAAGCTTTTCAGTTCTATTCGAAGCGGGGGCATTGGGGGGATCTACTCCCGTGGGAAGATGATGATTTTTCCCGTGGCGCCGTTGGCGTGGACCTTCGCCTCATACATGTCCTCGGCGTAGGGTGGAGGGACGACGAAGGTTCCGGCACAGGTCGGCCGCAGTGCGTATTTCAAAGATAGCGATCCCTGCGGACGCAGGCCGAGATAGATCAGTGCACGGTCTTCGCGGAGATCGATGTAGTCGGTGCCCTGGCGGGAGTTCAGGCCGGGCCGCAGCGAATCGGGCTCGCCCGGCGGTGCGAACTCGAATCCTCCCGGCAACATTTCGGTGATCGCAAGGTTCGGTAGGGCGGTCTTGGTCAGGTTCCGTATGGTGATCTTCGCGAACAGGGTCTCGCCGAGCTTGCCCTGGGTCACGGCTTGGCCGTCGCCATCGACGAGCTCTCGCTGCACCTCGATGTGCATCGAACTCGGCTCTGCGGGCAAGTTCTTCGCATAGCCTTTCTCGATCGTCTGGAACCATGCGCCCAATCCCTCCGGCGCGCCCTCGCTGAAGAAGAAGCGCGCGATCCCCTCAGGCACCGTGACCTTCAGCTGACCTGCCTGTGGCTCGCCCAGAACCTTGACGTCCTGCCCCTGCACGGACGCGATCCCCGCCTTCACACCATTGTCCGTCGCCAGGTCCGAGTAGGCCTTGAGCGCCTGCACGCTCCACGCGGCGGAGAGGGTGTGGAAATCCGCCTGCTCGATCATCTCGGTGAGTGGTTTCATCTCCTCGTAGGTCAGCGTCTTGGCGATCTCCGGGAAGTGGCGGCACAGGATCGTGAAGGCGGTGGCCTCGCGCGTCAGCCGGCTGGTGTAATAATAGTAGCCGTACTCCCAGTTCTTCGGCAGCGGCTTCTTCAGCTCGGCGCGGTGGGCTTCGATCAGTGGTTTCGCGGCGGATTCCTTCTTCAGCAGCCGCCAGGTGGCAGCCAGCCATGCCGCGGTAGAGTCGCGATGCCATAGGTGTTCCGGCACCTTCGCCTCCATGAAATCTTGCAGCTTGATCGCGTAGTTGGTCGTGACCTCCTCGTTGCGCGTCAGGAGATAGATCGCTGCCGCGCGCATCTCCGCCTCCCAGCGGGTCTGCCAGTAGTAGGTGCGCCCACCGCTGCGCCGTGGAGGCGTGACCTTGGCGTCCGCCATGTAGCGCAGGCGCCGCATCGTGGACTGGTAGAGCCGGGCGGGGACATGGATGTCGCTATTTTTGCATTCAGTTAGGAAATGTCCGACGTAGACGGTGAGGTAGTCGAAGCCCGCCTCTGCGCGGTTCGACCAGTAACCGAACCCGCCGTTGCTGCCCTGACGGCGGGAAAGCTGATTCATCGTGCTGGCGATCGCGCTCTCAGCCTCCGCTTTCTCGATACCGAAATTCGCGTCGTCCTTCAGCACCAGCCATGGGAATGCGCGGCTGGTGATCTGCTCCGTGCAGCCGTGCGGGTATTCGCCCAAATACGCGGACAGGCCGTGCGCCAGCCCGAGCGGGGTGGTGGACACGATCGCCTCGCGCTCCGAAAATTCCCGGAACAGGGGGTGGTTCACTGGGACATCGTGCGACCCGTTGCGGAACCAGCCGCCCTGGATCTTCGCTGCGCGGGCGACACCGGGGCGCACGCTGAACGAGCTGCGCGAAACCTGTCGGCTCGTGCCGCTGCTAGCGGTGAATTTCAGCTCGCCATTGCCGAGCTGGTCGGTGGCGCGACAGCGGAACTGCACCGTGCGTTCCTCGCCGACTGGGATCGTCTGCAGGTCAGCGGCCGCCTCGATGATCTCCACGCCGCCTTCTGGTTCGGCAACGACGGTCACCTGATCGGTGCTCGCATCGCCTTCCAGCTGGTTCGCGACGGTGACGCTGGCGGTGAACTCATCGCCTGGAACCACGAACAGGGGAGTCGTCGCGGTGAGGACGAAGTCACCTTTGACGATCGTCTCTGCCTGGCCGACGCCGACGGCTTCCGGGGCAACCGCCACCGCCATGATCTTGAGGCGGCCAGCGAAGTATTCTGGAACCTGATAGAACACCTCTCTGCGTTCGGGGCCGCAGGGGACGAAGCCGCTCCAGAACACCACCGGTGGATCGCGGCGGCGCTTGAAGGGATTGATGCCGAGTTGGAGTTCCGGGACACTGGCCCCGCTCCCGCCGCCACCGCCGATTGCCAAGGCCTTGCGCAGCAGGCTGTATTCGGGCATCAGGACATCCATCAGCTGGTAGGTGTTCACCTCCAGTGCCGCGCCCGGTAGGAGTCTCGCCAGCGGGTCGGGAGCCTTGTAGTTGCTCACCAGATGGATCCCCTCATCGACCGCCCAGATGAGCATGTGACCTTGCTTCGGGGCGCTGAATCCGATCGCGAGCCGCTCCCCGGGGCGGACGCGATCCGGTGATTCCAGGCTGACTGTCATCTCGCGCCCGCCACGCGCGGCGCGGATGGGCATGACGCCGCTCGCTAGCGGATTTAGGAAGACGTCGGGCGAATCCAGGGATCTGGCCATGACGACGTTCAGGTAGGCGCCGCCCTCGAGTTTCTCCGGCAGGCGGATCTTCTGCACCGAGGTTTTAGTGTCGCAGCTGAACCACTGCTCGACCAACACCGTGTCGCGTTCGACCGTGATCAGGCCGGCGCCGGTGAACGGGGTTGTCAGCGAAAATTCCAGCTCCTCACCCGGCAGCCATTGCTTGTCTGGAAACTTGATCTCGAGTTCGCCGCTGCGCTCCAAATCTTTGGTCGCGTCGCCTCTCCCGGCGACAAAGAAGGGGATCGAGCAGAGCGTCTGGCCTGCGGCGTTGCGGAACTCGTAGCGGAACCTGCCGGGCTTCCCGAGGGGCAGGGCCAACTTCTGCTTCCCAGCTAGGAGGTCGACGGCGACCGATTCGAGCGCCTCGTCGCGCGATTGCGATTCGTAGCCGAGGTTGCCGTTTTTCTGCTTGGTCAGGACGGAGATGTGCTTGGTCTGAATCAGCACGCGCGTCAGATCCGCAACCGCTACCGCTTGGCTGTCGGAGCCGATCGCCACGACCCCGACCTCTACCGGATCGCGCCCGTCGAGGTAGCCGAGTGGGCGGTCCGCTTTGTGGCCGATCAGGTAGGGCTGGCGCGAGACCAGGGTGCTCAGCTCGGTGCGGACACCGCGGCCCCCATCGGCTTCGAATCCTTCCAGCTCGACCCGTGCCCTCAGCATCGGGGCGGTGTGGGCTTCCAGGTTCAGCGGCAAGGTCGCCTGGCCGCGGTCATCGGTGCGGGCATCCTCGAGCTCGATCTCCTTCGAGTCCTGCCGGTGGTTGTCCGATAGGCCGAACTGCCAGCCTGGCCAATTGGCAAAGCGGGGCCGGGCCGGGGAGAGGTGGAGTTTGGCTGCAACGCGGCGGTTGGCTGCGGGGATGCCGAACAGCGTGTCGAGTTGCACCCCGACGGAGAGACCCTCCGGCGAGCGCCAGCCCTCGCCGCCGCCGGGGCGGAAGCTGGCTTTCACTTTCAGGCGATCGGGCTGGAACTCCTCGACCCTAACATTAATTCCTCCAAGGTAGGTCGATCGCTGGCGCGATCCAGCATCGGCGGGCTTGGGTCGCTCCAGGTGGATGCTCCATGGTCCAGTGGGTGCCGTTTCGACGGTGGGGACGGTCTGTGAGAAGACTCCGCCTGCCGCCAGGTTCAGCGGGTAGCGGCCTGCCACATCGTGTTTCGCATTGGTCACGACCAGCTCCAGCGGCAGTCCGGTCAGTTCGCCGGACCAGTCGCGCTGGCGGACGATGCCACCGACGTGGATTGGCTCGCCCGGGCGGTAGATCCCGCGCTCGGTGAACAGCGAGGCTGACAGTGCCGAACCCTCGCTATAGGCGACGCCACCGACGTCGAAGCGCGAGACATCCAGGTGCCGGTCGTTTTTCGCCCAGGGGATGAATGCGAGATCGTCGCCCTTTGCCGCGACCAGAGCGACCGGCGCCTTCTCCCGTAGCAGTCCGCGGAGCGAAGGGAGTTCTGCCCGCCCGCTCGCATCCGTCGTGGTGTTCTTCAGCACGGTGCCGTTCTTGGACAGGACGGAGATGCTCACATCGGCGACTGGTCCACGCCGTGTGAATGACTGGACGTAGATCATCCTGCTACCGTCGGCAGCCTCTTTCATGATCAGGCCAAGATCGGTCACCAGGATGAAGCGTTGGTCTTTCGGGCGATCCCCGATGGGATAGGTGCTGGCGGAGCGGTGCCGGTTGTTGCTTCTGCTATGACGGGCGATCGATACCGGCATCCAGTCCTGATCTGGCGATCCCTCGCGGGCGGCTCCATCCTCTGGCGTCCTCGGGCGGACTCCCTCGACGGTCAGGTGGAACAGTCCATGCGCAGGAGTTGTCCCGGGTTGGGCGGCCTTCAGCAAGGGGGTGAAATCGAAGGACGAGTAGTTGACGCTGTAGTCGCTCTTTCTCACGATCGGCTGCACGGATTGCTCATACTCCGACATGCTCTCAAGGCCGAAGCCACCACGGAAATAGGGGGATTCAAAACTGCCACTGCCCTGGCTTACCAGGTGGTTGATCTGATCGGTCTGCACCCTGGCGACGGTGTAGCGCAGGTGGTCTAGTCCGCGCGATTGCACACTGATTTTGCGCTCGCCGTCCAGCGCGAGCAGGCCACCGTTCCCGAGCAGCGAGGCCTCTTTTGGAATGGCGGGAAGCGCCGTGAGGTCCCGAAAATCCTCTGGTGTCACGAATCCCCCGGGGCCGGCGGTGTCTTTGCGGACCCGAACGAAAACGGTCCCGCCTAGCTGTTGGGCGACCTTGAGCACCATCACCAACTGCAGGGGCGGCGCATCGGCATCGCTGACGAGTTCGAATGGCAGGGGCTCGGATTTTGCCAGGATCTCGTCGGTGACCTGCTCCTTTTTCCACGGCTGGATACGACCGTACTTGTCCTCCGGGGGCGGCGGGAGTTTCCAGGCCTCCACGGATTCAGCGAGGATGGCGGTCTGGGCCGGGATGCTGAGTTCGACGAGGATCGCTTGTTCGGGTTCTCCCGTACCCGATTTGCGCAACACGCTGCCGACCGACTCGACAAAGAATGTGGAGTCCTTGCTGTAGGCAGTGAGCTTGGTCTCAAGATTCTTGGTGGTTGGATTACCGCCCACCTTGGCTGTTAGTCCGGCACGGAAACTGAACAGGATCAGGTCCTCCTTTTCTCCCGGCTGCAGCAGCGGTGAGCGAAGGTAGAAGCGCCGTGGATCTTTCGGTTCCGGGAGCACCTGGGCCTCGCTCCCGGCACGGAAGATCTCGATACCGGTGACACTGCTGACCGAAAAATGCCGCCGCGCCTCCTCATGCGACACCGGTCTTGAGAAGTCGACCGTGGTGACGAGCTGCTGCAGCGTCGGCGTGGCAGGGTCGATGTAGTAGTTGCGGCTGTGGAAGCGGGCGGTGAGCGCTGGCGAATTCAACTGGCGGCCGAAATCTGTCTTCGCTGCCAGCGTGCAATCCTCGGCGAGCAATCCTAGCCCCGCCTCGAAGCGATAGCTTCCCGGTGGAACCCAACCGGCAGCCGGGATGAGCACCAGGCGGTCGTTGCGTTCCCACTTCCACTCCCCAGCCACATCTGGCGTCATCCGCACCGCCCCTGCAGGCGCGGCCTTGCCAACCAGATCCAGCGGGGCGGCAGGCCCGTCGAAGTGGATCGTCACAGCTGCCCCCTCCGCCTGCTGCCGCGACTCGTTCCAGCCGGGGTTGGAGAGACCGATATTCGCCTTCAAGGTGCGTATCGGCGGGGCGGAGAGGTCGCGCGACTCGGTCGTATCAGCGGGAGCCGGGGGGCGAGCTACCTGCGCCTGTCCTCCGATCGCAAGTATGAGAGCTAGATTAGCACCTGCCACCATGCAGGTCCGCCAGAACGAAGATCGAATTTCCATGTTGTAAGGAACGTTTCCCCGCCACAGATACTTTCAATGGATATTATTGGTCGATCGGTTTGGCTTCGCAGACCTTTCGCCATCCCGGGAATTTCCAGGCGTTGGGAAATCCGGCGCACTGGGCGGGTTTGACCGGGTTGATCTGGCAGTCGATGCCGTCGAGGAACAGGCACTCGCCGTTCGGCTTGTCGTCGATCGAGAGCCCCTGGCGGTTGGCTCGGAGACGCGTGAAGCGTTCGATGAATTCGTTGGCCGGTAGCCCGAGAAAGTTGGCGATCTGATCGGCCTCTGCGTCGGTGATGATCACATCGCCTGGCCACTTGCAGCAGTTGGCACATCGCTGGCACTGGTAGTAGACATCCTCCTCGGGCACGGGGCAGTCTAGGGGGAGTCTTCTCCGGGGCAAGCAAATCAGGCGTTGCGCGAGGGCGCGGATTCCTGTAGTTCGAAAGCCGTGAGAATTCTAGTCATCGGAGCCGGCGGCCGCGTCGGCGGCGCGATCATGGAGCATTTTGCAGCCCTCGGGCACGAGATGGTCGGGTGGAAGCGTGCCGATGCGAACCTGGAGGACCGGGATCTCCTACGCTCGCGGCTCGAGCAGCACCCGTACGACCTGCTCATCAACCCGGCCGCGATGACCAGCGTCGATGAGTGCGAGCGGGCGGGTAAGCAGGCCTTCGCCGTCAACGCGACCGCGCCGGAGGTGATGGCCGAGGTCTCGCGCGAGAAAGGGGCGAGGTTTTTCCACATCAGCACCGACTACGTCTTCGATGGGGTCGCCGAGGGGCTCCGGCTCGAGTCCGACCCGACCAACCCGCTCGGGGTCTACGGGCAGTCGAAGGCCGAGGGCGAGGAGCGCGTGCTCGCTGTCAGCCCGGAATTCCTCGTCATCCGCACCTCGTGGGTGTTCGGCCCGCACCGCCCGAGCTTCCTCGATTCGATCCTGCAGCGGGCGCTCGACCACGAGGTGGTCGACGCGATCGAGGACAAATACTCGTCGCCATGCTACAGCCTCGATTTCGCCGAGCTGATCGAGCCGCTGGTCGCGGCGGACATCGCCCATGGACTCCTGCACCTCTGCAACACCGGGTCGTGCAGCTGGCGGGAGTACGGCCAGTGGGCGATCGATGTGGCTGCCGAGCTGGGAATGCCACTGCGTGCACGAGAAGTGATGGGGATCCCGATGGCGCAGATGGAGATGTTCGAGGCGCCCCGGCCCGTCCATACGAGCTTGTCTACCCAGCGATACACCGATTTGACCGGAGTTGTGCCGCGCTCGTGGCAGGATGCCGTGCGCGCGTATCTGGAGCTCCGGAGCTAGTTCGGGATCGGCGCGGAGAAATCGAATCGCACGGGGAATGTTAGTTGGATTTCCGCCCTGATCGAGTCCAGTATGGGGCGTCATGCCCCGAGAACCTGAATCAGGAACCAATTCTCACGCCCGCTAACACTTGATGGACTCACCCTTTGAATGTTTGGAAAACTATTCGGAATCTTCTCTAGCGACATAGGAATCGATCTGGGCACCGCCAACACCCTGGTAAACGTGAGGGATCAGGGGATCGTGTTGCGGGAGCCGTCCGTGGTTGCCGTCAAGGCTGGCACCAACGAGGTGCTCGCGGTAGGGGATGACGCCAAGCGCATGCTCGGCCGGACGCCCGGCAACATCGTCGCCATCCGCCCGCTGAAGGATGGCGTGATCGCCGACTTCGAGATGACGGAGGCGATGCTGCGCCACTTCATCAAGAAGGTGCACAACCGGCGCGGGGTCGCGCGCCCACGCGTGGTCATCGCGGTGCCTTCCGGGATCACGGAGGTCGAGAAACGCGCCGTGAAGGAATCTGCCCAGCAGGCGGGGGCGCGCGAGGTCTACCTGATCGAGGAGCCGATGGCCGCAGCGATCGGCGTCGGGCTGCCAGTCCAGGAGGCCTCCGGGAACATGATCGTCGATATCGGCGGGGGCACGACCGAGGTGGCTCTGATCTCGCTTTCGGGGATCGTCTACAGCCGCAGCGTGCGGGTGGCTGGCGACGAGCTCGACGAGGCGATCATGCAATACATGAAACGCGCCTACAACCTGATGATCGGCGAGCGCACCGCCGAGGAGATCAAGATCCGCATCGGCTCCGCCCACAAGATGGGCAAGGAGATGACGATGGAGGTGAAAGGGCGCGATCTGGTCGCGGGGCTGCCGAAGACCATCACGGTGACCTCGGACGAGATCCGCGAGGCCATGACCGAACCGCTCAACACGATCATCGAATCGGTGCGCGTGACGCTCGAGCGCTGCCCACCTGAACTCTCGGCCGACCTGGTCGACCGCGGCATGGTGTTGGCCGGCGGAGGCGCCCTCCTGCGAGGTCTCGACAAACTGCTCTCGGAAGAGACCGGCCTGCCGGTCCACATTGCCGACGATCCGCTGAGTGCCGTCGCCGAAGGTGCCGGGCGGGTGTTGAACGAACTGTCATTCTTGCGCAAGGTAACCAATGCGGAGGCATGAGCCTGAACTGCACCGCCCCGATGCCCGACTGCTAAGATGAAACATCTAAACCTCCTCGCTTTCGTGATCTTCAGCCTGCTGCTGGGCTGGGTATTCATGTTCAGCACGGACACCAAGCGCAAGATCCAGCGCCCGATCCTGTCGGTGTTCGGCGTCGTCAACAAGACGGCGCACGCCCTGAGCGCAGACGAAGACGTCGTCAACGGCGTCAACCTCGGGCCGGCGGCGCTGGCCGAGAAGTATTCCGAGGAAGAGCTGGCGGAACGCTATAGCTACCTGCTGCGCGAGGTGATGGAGCTACGCGCGATCAAGTCGCAGTTCGCGCAGATCCAGCGCGACAACCTGAAGCTCAGGGAGTCGCTCGGCTTTCTCAAGAGCACGGATCTCTCGGGGCTAGTGCCCGCCCGGGTGATCAAGCGCGAGAGCTCGACCTGGTGGAACGAGTTCTGGATCAATAAGGGTGAGAGCAGCGGGCTGGTGCTGCAGAGTCCGGTGCTGACCACGACTCTGGCGCGCGAGGGGGAGGAGCCGCGGCCCGCGCTGATCGGGAAAGTCACCGCGCTTTCCGAAAATACGGCCAAGGTGCTCCTGCTGACAGACGAGCGCTGCAAGGTCGCGGCGAAGGTCGACCGCACGCTCGAATCCGGCCTGCTGATGGGCTCGAGGGCACAGGACGGGACGCCGACCCTCATGCTCCGATACCTCTCGAAGAACACTGAGGAACTGCTGAACAATCCGAATGCCAATGTCCTCTCGAGCCCGGCTGGCGGGGTCGTGCCGGCGAACTTCCTCCTCGGGATCGTGAAAGATTTCAAGACGCTGGAGTTCTACGGCGAAGCGACCGTCGAACCCGCGGTCGATTTTGCGCAGCTCACGGATGTATTTGTCATGTTGCCCACCGACGAGGCACAGGTGATCGAGGCGGCGGAGGCTGCGGATGCGGAGTCTGCTGCCATTCCGCGTGCGGCGATCCCGGTGGCCGAGCCGACCTCCGAGCCGACTTCCGAGCCTGATCCATCCGCTCGGACTGAACCCGAACCGTTGTCGGAGCAGTGATCTTCAACCTCGCCACCTTTGGCATCGTGTTCGTCGCGATGCTGGTCCAGCAGTTGATCCCCTCCTTCGAGTGGGCGCACGGTGGATTCGTGTTCGTGGTGGCCGTCGCGTTCTTCTGTTGCGCGATCAGTGTCCCGTTCCCAGTGATGTTGGCGCTGGCCTTTTTCACCGGCCTGCTCTGGGATGGCCTCCATGTGGTGATCCCGCCAGACGGGGAGATCAGCAACCCGCAAGCGGCGATCAAAGATATCAAGTTCGGCTACTCGATCCTGTTGTTCGCCGGTCTCGGCGGGCTGATGCAGGGTCTGCGCCCACTGTTCCGGCGCGGGCGTTGGGAGCTGCCGATCATCATGACTGGCGTCGGTGCCTTCCTGTTCCTCCTGATCCAATACCTGCTCGTCAATTTCAGCCTCGGCGGCCTGGTCTTCCCGACCACCGTCTGGTACAAAATCCTCACCACCGCGCTCCTCTGCATGTTGATCTCACCGCTCGGATTCTTTATATTGCACCGGCTTGCGACCGCCACCGGCTACCAGATCCGCTACGAGGGCTTGCGCCGGCGCTTCAGCTAATTCCCACAGCCATGGCTATGACGATGTTACTTCGATACAGATTCCGGATCTACCTGCTCGGGCTCCTGGTCATCGCCTGCTTCTCGATGTTGCTGATGCGCCTCTGGTCGATCCAGATCACCCGGGGTGAGGAGTTTAAAGCCCGGGTCCCGAGCATGAACACGAAGATTGCCAGGGTGCCCGGTGTCCGGGGTGAGCTCCGCGACGTGCTCGGGCGGGTCATCGTCGAGAACGACCTCACCTACGAGCTCGTCCTGAATTTCAAAGAGATCGTCGAATACTACGAGCGCACCTACGGCGAGGTCCCCAAGGCCTCGTTCGAGCGGCAGAACGCCCAGGGCCGCAAGGTGACCACGACCGAGCCAGATATCGCGCTGATCATCAATACGGCGATCGTCCCCCAATTGAAGGCGGTTACAGACGACCTGGAAGACGACCTGGAGCCCTTCAACGCCGCCCAGATGCAGGCGCACTGGCGTGGCACCAACGGTTTGGTCCCATATAGCTACCCGATGGAGCTGACCTTCGAGCAGTTTGCCGCGTTCGCCGAAAACAGCCTCGATTTGCCGGGCGTGACACCCAGTGCCCGCCCGAAACGGCGCTACAAATACGGGGCGCTGGCGGGGCACCTGCTCGGCTACGTGCAGGACGCCAACGTACAGGATAGCCGGCCGGTCGACTTCGAGGAGTTCGACTACTACGTCCCGGACGACATCGGTGGCGACGGCCTGGAGAAGACGATGGACGACTACCTGCGCGGCAAGCCCGGCCAGCGGGAACTCCAGTTCAACGAGAAGGGGCGCTTCGTGGGGGAGATCGGCTCGACCCCACCGACCTCGGGCGCCGATGTCTACCTCACACTGGACCTCGATATCCAGTACGCTGCCGAGGTCGCACTGCGCAAGATCGAGCGGGGAGCCGCAGTCGTGATCGACCCGAATACCGGCAACATCCTCGCCATGGCCTCCGTCCCATCATTCGACCCGCAGAAGTTTATCCCGAAGATCGATGAGCCCGACTGGATCAGCTACCGCGACGACAAGACCGCCCCTCTGCTCAACCGCGCCCTCAGCAGCTTCGCGCCGGGCTCGACGTTCAAGATCCCCGTCGCCTTCGCCGGCTGCCTCAACGGGGTCGATCGCCGTTCGTTTTTCTGCTCGGGATCCGAGTACTTCGGCAACAGGGAGTTTAAGTGCTGGATCAAAGGGAAGGGGGTCCACGGCCAGATCTACCTCCAGCAGGCCATCAAATCTTCCTGCAATGTCTTCTTCTACAGGTATGGCAATGAGGCGGGCATCGAAAACATCCAGCGGATCGGGGACATCTTCGGGCTCGGTCGGAAGTCGGGCATCCACCTGACCGGAGAAGTCGCCGGCCGCATCCCGGGACCCAAGTATCTGCGCCAGAAAGACCCCCGCGCACGCTGGAGTTCCGCTCACACCGCCAATGTCTCGATCGGCCAGGGGGACACCGAGTGCACCCCGTTGCAGATGGCCAGCGTCGCCGCTACCGTGGCGAGCGGAGGCGTCTATCGCCACCCTCGGATTATCGATCGCGTGGTTGACATCCACGGCCAGATCTTCGATCCCGAGCGGATCTCGCCGAACCCTCCCCGGCTACAGAACTACGGGATCACCGCCGATCAAATCGAGATCGTGCGCCGCGGGATGTGGGAAGTCGTCAATGACGGCGGCGGAACCGCCAGACGCGCGAAGTCACCAATCACCGAGATCTCCGGCAAGACCGGCACCGCCCAATTCAAACGCAATGGAGAACCGGACAACCACGCCTGGTTCGTCGGTTTCGCCCCCTATGTAAAGCCCCAATTTGCGGTCTGTGTGTTCGTTCAGGGCGGAAAATCAGGCGGCAGTGTCGCCGCCCCCATCATGCGCCAAATTGTTGAACAAAGCATGATTATCTATAAAAACCGTAAAGACGGTGAAGCGCTGAAAGTCATCCCCCAGTTGGTGCCGGAAGCGCAAGGAAGCTTTGACTTTACTGAACTTGTCAGCTTTGATGAGACGCTATCTCCCGATGCCCTTGGTGACGATGATGACGGCAGTGTGTTCGAAGCCCGCGAGGCTCCGACCACCCCGGCCCGTAATTCTAGCTCCAAACCAATCGTGCGAAAGCGCCCTGATGCCGCCGGCAGCAGCGTGGCTTCCCAGCCGCGCCAGCGTAAGGCGACCCGGGGCATTCCTACTTCGCAAGGGAAATCCAAGCGAGGACTATTTGATCGATTTCGTAGAAGGTAAGAACCACTAGCGCTAGCGCAAGGAGCTCAAACCAATGACGTATAAATTTTACAACCCACTTTTAGCCAATGTTGAAGAGACTGAAGAAGAGAGTCTTCGGTGGCGGGAAGGCGTCGACTGGAACCCAGATCGTCGTCACCGTCGAGAAGCTAGAAACTCGTGTCGCCCTACTTGAGGATGGCCAGCTAGACGAATACAATATCGAACGCGTCGGCGATGAAAACATCGTCGGGAGCATCTTCAAAGGGCGCGTCAAGAACATCGAACAGGGGCTCAAGGCCATGTTCGTGGATATCGGGACGGAGAAGAACGCGTTCCTGCACTTCTGGGATGCGATCCCGGCGGCGCTCGACTCCGGCATCGAACAGGTGCGCCAGAACAAGCGCCGCAAGAATCCCCCGAGCCGTATCACCTCGGCGGACATCCCGAACATCTACCCGGTCGGCGCAGAGGTGCTGATCCAGGTGAGCAAGGGGCCGATTGGCACCAAGGGGCCACGGGTGACGACGAATATCACGCTGCCAGGTCGGTTCATGGTGTTGATGCCACTCAACGACCAGTTCGGCATCTCGCGCAAGATCGAGGATCCGAAGGAGCGTCAGCGCCTGCGCAAGATCACCGAGCGCATGCAGGTGCCCGAGGGGATGGGCGTGATCCTGCGCACCGTCTGCCAGGGGCAGCGGGCGCGCTACCTGATCCGCGACCTGAAAATGCTGGTCGAGCAGTGGCGCGAGATCGACGAGCGCCGCAATTCGCACAAGGCGCCAGTCTGCGCTTTCCAGGAGCCCGGGTTGATCGAGCGCACGATGCGAGATTTCCTCACCGAGGACGTGCAGGAGGTGCTCTGCGACCACCAGCCGACGGTCGATCAGATGAAGGATCTCGTGAGCGTCGTCTCACGCCGTGCCAAGAACCGTATTAAATTCTTCGAGACGCGCACGCCGATCTTGGAGCGCCTCGGGATCCAGCGGCAGATCGACGACGCGTTCCACCGCCAGGTCTGGATGCCCTGTGGTGGCTACCTTGTGATCGACGAGACCGAAGCGATGATCTCGGTCGACGTCAACACCGGGCGCAACAAGGGCAAGGGCGGCAATCCCGACAAGGTCATCCTGCAGACGAACCTCGAGGCTGCCGACGCGGTGGCGCGGCAGCTGCGCCTGAGGAATATCGGCGGGCTCATCGTCGTCGACTTCATCGACATGAAGGCGCGCAAAGACCAGCAGGCGGTCTATCGCCGGATGAAGGAGCGCGTGCACAACGACAAGGCGAAGACCCAGATCCTCCCGATCTCGCAGCTCGGGTTGCTGGAGATGACCCGCCAGCGCCTCCACGAGAGTCTCAGCGAGTCGGTCTACGACCCGTGCCCGTACTGCAAGGGGTTCGCCCGCGTCAAGTCGACGATGACGATGAGCGTCGAACTGCAGAGAAAGGTTCACGCCCTGATGCAGAAGGCGCGCGAGCGCGAAGCGATCCACGAGCTTCTCATTGTCGTCCACCCCGATGTGCTCGACCGCCTGCGCAAGCAGGACTCGCAGCACCTGGTCGAGCTCGAGCGCCGCTACGAGGCGCGCCTGACTTTCCGCGGCGACCCGAACTACCACCGCGAGCAACTGCTGCTCGCGGATCCGGAGACGGGCAAGGAGATCAAGCTGTAGCAGGAGGCCGTCCAAGCAACTTGCTTGCCGGGGCGCGCTGGTTAGAATCTAGGTGTGAACCTGAATTCCTTCTCCAGAATCCCGAGCACCTGCGCCGTGCTGATGTTCTCGCCCCTCGGGGGCGTGGGCGCAGCCGAGATCTCATCCGAGCCCCTGAGCCCTCCGGGGGGGGGAGGTGCCACCCTCTTCGAAGCGATCCCGGCGGCGGCGAGCGGTGTCGATTTGGTCAACCCGATCGATAAGCAGCACCCGACGAAACGTCTCTACCTAGGCGCCTTCGCCTGCGGTGGGGTGGCGATCGGCGACCTCGATGGCGATGCCCAGGCTGATCTGTTCCTGAGCAGCGGTCCACGCCGCAACCGGCTCTATCTCAACCGCGGGGGGCTGAAATTCGAGGACGTGACAGCTGCGGCCGGGACGGCGGGTGGCGAGGAGTGGTCGGCCGGGGCGAGCCTCGTCGATATCGACGCCGACGGCGATCTCGATATCTACGTCTGCAACTACGATGCGCCGAATGCGCTCTTCATCAACGATGGGGCGGGGCACTTCACCGAGCGGGCGAAGGAGTTCGGGCTGGCGATCTCCGATGCGAGCCTGATGGCATCGTTCTGCGACTACGATCTCGATGGGGATCTCGACTGCTTCGTGTTGACCCGAGACTTCAAACGCGAGGGGGGACGCCCGGAGAAGCATCCGATCGTCAAGACCGAGGACGGCTACGAACTCGAACCGGGCTATGAGAAGTTCTACCAGCTCATCGACCGGGGTGGTGGCAAGTGGGTGTACATCAACGCGGGCCGGGAGGACTACCTGCTGCGCAATGACGGGGCGGGGAAGTTCACGGATGTGAGCAAGGCCTCGGGGATCTCTGGTCGCGACCGCGGCAACTCCGCGACCTGGTGGGATTTCGACAACGATGGATTGCCAGACCTCTATGTCGGCAATGATTTCAAGGACCCCGACCGCCTGTATCGGAACCAGGGCGACGGGACATTCAAAGACGTGATCCGCGAGGTAGCCCCGCACACGCCATGGTTCTCGATGGGGGCGGACACGGCGGATCTCGACGGCGATGGGCGGGAGGATCTCCTGATCGCTGATATGGCGGGGACGAACCACTACCGCTCCAAGACGACGATGGGTGAGATCGGTTCGATCCGGCCGTTCCTGGTCTCGGCAGTGCCGCGCCAGTACATGCACAATGTGCTCTATTTGAACCAGGATGTTGGACGGATCCTCGATGGTGCGTTCATGGCGGGACTAGCCAGCTCCGATTGGAGCTGGTCGGTGAAGCTGTCGGATTTCGACCTCGATGGCTACCCGGATGTGTATTTTACCAATGGGGTCTCGCGTAGCTTCAATGACTCCGACACCACGCGCTCCCTAGAGGATTACATCGGCATGACCGAGTGGGACTTCTACGAATCCCGCGAGCCGCGCAAGGAGGAGAACCTCGCGTTCGCCAACCGTGGCGGGCTAAAATTCGAAAATGTCAGTGCTGCCTGGGGGCTCGATCATCTAGGGATGAGTTACGCGGCGGCGAGCGGGGATCTCGATGGTGATGGTGATGTCGAGCTGGTGGTGGCGAGCCTTGACGAGCCGGTGCAGGTCTACCGCAACCAGGCGCCCAGCGCGGCAGGGCGCGTGGTGGTCAAGCTCTCGGGTGCGGCTGGGAACCGTAACGGCCACGGGGCGACCGTGAGATTGGTCGCGGGCGGGCGAGAGCAGGTGCGTAGCCTGCGCCCGGCTACCGGGTTCCTCTCCAGCAATGCGCCGGAGCTCAGCTTCGGAATCGGTGCGGCGGAAGTGATCGACTCG